>UOFR01000036.1_pt1 | contig 33934 bp, 29 predicted proteins | sample 1988501 | NCBI WGS metagenome assembly UOFR01 (sample SAMEA4712194, study PRJEB27164) | hydrothermal vent metagenome | biome: marine basaltic hydrothermal vent biome; feature: marine hydrothermal vent; material: mineral | place: Pacific Ocean | collected 2011-06-14/2011-07-23 | depth 1689 m | reverse complement strand
ACCCCAACTTAATGGGCGCGACCAGTTTGCCGAACTAATATGAAAATACAAGTGACTGGACATTGAGACAAAATTACATATTTGGTACGTAATTTATTAACGTTAGAAATTTTTATTTTAAGTAAGAGAGTATCTTACAGTTATAAAACAATGTTCTGCACTATGCAAAAATTACGTCAAAAACCTATACGCTATCGTCAAAATAATTAATAAGAAACCACAGCTAAAAAAAGGAAAAAATATTTTAGAAGATCGTAAATTTTTGAAAACTTTTTATTTAATCTATAAATATTACTCTAAAAAGCCATTAGTTTTTGTTCATCAGGGAGTAGGCGTTGTGAGGCGATGGAATGAGGGTAATGTCGTTTTTCAACAGCATAGTAGGCTTCAATATATTCGGGCTCCAAACCAACCACTTCACGTATTTTTCCGATCGGCTCGTCTCGCCAGTCATCAAAGTTAAATTGATCTAATGGCATGCAATTCGAAATAAATGATAACTTAATACCATCCTTGAACACCGCCAACTCATGCTGTGTGAATTTATAGATTTCCGGATATATGTACTGCGATAAAAAGGCATACAGGCTGTGTTCACTGGTTGTCATTTTTTTACTGCTGCCCATGGTAAAGCCAGTCGTAAAGGCCTCGTCCATGGTTAACAAACCTCGCCCAAGTAAAAGATGTATGCAATCGTGTTGAAATACATTCATACCCGGGATAAACAAACTCGAACCAGGCTTTTGTAATTGTGGCGTTTGTGCCAGCTGCACCATTAACGGCAAATCATCTTCTTCCGTCGGAATAGCGGTGATGGAATCAAGCCCCATCTGCAAGGTAATGTCATCACGCGAAAATGGGATGAACCACTGTTGATTTACTGCCACTCTAAGTTTCTCACTATGCCGAGTCAGAGCCTGTATCGGCAGCCAGTAATTAAATATTTAGTCTTAACTGCGACCAATTTAACAAATCTAGACTTTTCATATCGTTTTTATCTATTAGATCTATACCGACAGGGCTAGTTGAATGCATCGGCTTGATACCAGCAGGCTCAATGTGAATAATCGCCGTGTTCAATCGCACAGGATCTTCCCCTATGTTACTTCCAGTCCTGATGACCGATATGTATTAGCATAAACTTATATACTAGACCCCGACTCAACATAAACACTCCAGGACAATTCATACTGTCTATACCCATTCCAAAAACGGAATGGGTCAACACGATCAAGGTTAAATACCACTCACTTTTCCTACCTCAACACCCTGATCACACATATTTCGCATCCGGCTATTGACTTAAGCTCTGATCTTCAATAAACAAGTACCTGAGGTTTGTGGTTCCCCCATTGTCGTCATATTTGTAACCAGGCTTTTTAGCCCGGCGGGGTCAATTCCCCTCATAAAAAAGATGTTATTAGGATTGTTCCTGCAAACAGGAGCCATTCCGGTAGATCGACAATACTGCTTTTACCAACAGGATTTAACGTGTTCAAAGAAACCGTCTCAAGCAAAAAGAAATTTCTGTCCGGCTTAATCAAGGCACCTATGACCCAGATTGAGCATCAGAGCGCATTGCTTTGGTCGGATTGCGCTGAACTCACTGAGTACCTCGCTGATTCGTTATGTCGTCTGCCACATTGCCAGCTACTTTATGCTATTAACCCGGATGGCACACAGTACACGGGTAATATCACACGATATGGAATAGACGAAAGCTGGCAAAATCAGGATTTATCTGAACGTCCGTACATGAGTGCTAACTTGCCATATCGTGGCTTGATTCTGTCAGCAGCCTACCTGAGTCAACGCAGCATGCAACCCTGCATGACCGTGGTACAGGCCATCAATATTCGAGGCCAGCTACTCGGGTTTATAGCCGCTGACTTTCATCTGAAAGATCTGCCTATTATGAACACATCGACTCTACAGCGAATGCATAGCCAAAATTCACGGCATCACCCGGTGAGTGGTGTTGATACAAAACATGGCCGGGCCGCCAACAGCGCTGCGGACACGAATATTGATTATTTAATCTATGCCTTAAGTACAATGATGCAGGAACACGGAATTTTTCATAGCCAGATACACTTTAACAGCGACCGTTGCCATCTTTGGTCTGAAAATGATTCTCACCAATATCATTTACACAGCATTAGCCAGATTATGTCGTCAGAATTACTCTCGAAATACCCTGCTCGCGATTATCATTCGCGAAATTGTGTCGCACTTGAAAAAATTCCACTCGTGTTTGCCCAATTCAAGGCAATCCGTCAGGCTGACGACCGTATATATTTGCGATCAGGATCACTAAATTTAGTGAACGGCCTGGTTGGTTTAAGCTTTTCCTGTGACGGCTCTCACTATTTACCAGTTGATGACTTCCTCAATCATGATCTAGGATATTGGCTAAATCAAAATCAAATGGATGAGTATCCCGTTTTAGAACAAAACTAGTCTAAATTAATCTACACTTAATTGATGAAACCTATTACCGACTCGGATTACACGATGATCTATCGAACTCTATTGCTCGTTACAATACTGTTATTCCCCCTGCTTACTCAGGCAAAATCAGCCAATAAAGAAGTCGTTATAAAACTCTGGAATACGACAAATATAGATATCCTGCTCGATAATCTAAAAGCCAGTATTTTCAGTGGCAAACAGAATCTTTTATCTGGCCTGGCTGATGAAAACGCTAAAAAAGTAAAAGCCATTGTAGATAAAGATTTTGCAACCATAAAGCCACACATGCAGGGCTTTATGATCCAGCGCGGTAGTAGCTCCAGCCTCAAGCATGCATTAAAATGGATCGAGACCCCATTAGGACAAAAGATCAGTAAATTAAATATTATTCCGCAATCTTTATATAGTGATCCAGAATCACCGATACCGGTTAAATCGCCTGAATTATCCCGTGAGCGCCAAATTTACAAGAAGAAGTTTAAAATTTTATTATTCAGACCAATGACAAGCATTACCGAACAAACTCTGGAGCACTTTCTGACCCTTGAAAATCATACGCTGGCACCCAATAAACGACTTCAACAAAAAGAACTGGTACAAAAAATTAAGATTGCCAAAGTAAAGGTGGGCGGTATTGTTCAACAGATCGTTCCCCATACATTTGATCGAAATTTTTCCGACCTGAGCCTGGAAGAATTGACCGTCACCATGAATTTTCTTGAATCAGAATCGGGCCGAGCCTATCTCGAATTATTAGTTGATGCCTATAAATACGCTATCACCCAAACACAACCAAAAGCACTGCTTAGCCTGTCTAAATTATATGAAAGTGAATTATCAATACTATCACCCTACTCAACGAAAAAAATCTCTTCGGTACGAGAGCGTGAATTAATGGCTCTGTTGATTAAACAACATGGCAAAGCTACGATTATTCGTGCCATGGTTGAGGTTAAAAACGGGGAAATGACTATTATCAAAAATGGCGAAGAACAACAGGTATTTGGACGACCAAATCAAAAATACGTTACTTTGGATACCCTGCTTAAAGATCTGGATATGTCATCAAAAGATATTCGTCAGTTCTACCTGGTAGTACAAAAGAAACTTCGGCATTAATTTTTTCGGATGATTTTATAATTGGCATAAAAAACTGCTAAAAAATCACTTTGCCAGCTCAATTCGATTTCGACCATTTTCTTTGGCCTCATACAATGCCTTATCTGTTCGTTCAAACAATGAGTTTGCCGTTTCGTCTTTTACTAATTCCGCGATACCACCAGAAATCGTCACCGGTACTTCGTTATCTCTAAAATGAAAAGCGGTCTCAGAAATAGTTACACGTAATTTCTCGGCGACTATTAAAGTGGCATCAATATCTGTCTCCGGTAGTAACATGACGAACTCCTCACCGCCAAATCTGGCCAGAAAATCAGTCCCACGCGTTTGTTTATTAAGTATTCCGGAAACTACTTTTAAAACTCGATCGCCTGCAGCATGACCGTAATTATCATTTACGGCTTTAAATTTATCTACGTCCCAAACGATCATACAAAGTCTGGAACCATAGCGGCGACAACGTGCAATCTCTTCGGCAATACGCTCCTCATAAGCCTGACGATTTGGAATCCCGGTCAACACATCACGATAGGCCAGTTGTTGCGTTTCCTCCAACCGACTTCGTAAATGTTCGCCGTCTTCTTCCATTTTGGATATTTTTTCCAGTAACTGTTTTATATGAGCATCCGATGATTTTAATCGTAGCGCCTCATTTTCGTTAAATAACAATAAATGCTTATCGATCGCATCTAAACGATTTGAGATCTTATCTTTTAGCTGACTAATGTCTTCCTCTGATTTAATCGACTCGTGAATACTATCAATCTCATCATGGACTGCTAGATCCATTTTTTGATTGCTCTCATTACTTAGTTCGTTAAACTCACTACTCTTTTGTAATCCTGCATCAAGGTCTTTTAAACGAGTACTAAGGTGAACAAAAAAACCTTCTAACTCATCACGCTGAAACGCAAGTCGTTGACATATCTCTGCAACGACTTCAGCAAGCGAATTTAAACAATGAATTAATGACTCAAGATCATCATCACTGTTCGCATAATACTCCTCTAATTCACATACACGTTCCTTCATATCTGATGGCGGCTGTAACTGATTGAAGAATTCCTTCACAGCAGCGGATAATGCCTGCACTGAATCATTATCAAGTAAAACCGTTCCTTGCTCATCAGGGATATAGGCCGCCTCGATTTGTTGCGCAATAACATCAACAATGGCAATTAAATCTCGTCGTGCACGAGCTCGGTTGGTATGTTTTTTCAAGGCCTGAAAGTTTATTCGACGTTTAACGATATCTGGCATACGTAGTGTTAATTGCAGTAATAAATCACCTACTGCCGGCGCAACTAACTTTTGAGGGGTTCGCTTGTTTGAATCATAGTCAGGATCAGCATCGTCAATATTATTTTTATTAGTCGAATCGGAAACCGATGCTGGCTTCTCATTACCAAGCTCTTCGTTTAATTTCTGAGATTCCTCTGGGGTGGCTATTTCGTCTTTGTTATTTCGCGATAAAATACGATCCAGTATTTTAGATTTACGTGCCTCTTTCTTTTCATCAACCGGTGGATTTATAATATCCCGGATAAACGCAATTAACTCATCATTCATCAAATCTACCGCAGCGTCACGATTTAGATTTTTAGCATCTTTTTTAAGTTTTCTAAAATTGCGGTTTAATGGAGCAGGTATGTCCAGTTGTTCAATGATTTGTGTTACAAGTACTGCCGGGTGAGTCTGTCTTCGATCTTTTTTACGTAACTTATCTAGTTCGACAACATTCTCACTAATCTCCTCGATAAGATCGCGCATTTGCAAGATATCACGGCCATCGCGAACTGCATTGCGTAATTCCGTTAGTTGTTTTGTTAATATCGAGTGACGATTATCAGCGGCAAGGGTAAGGCGAGATATAAGTTGTCTTAACAGGCGTTCAACCTCACGCCATGATTTTTCTTTATCTTCTAGCTCATCAAGTGATTCGTAATATCGTAATTTCCATCTTTCTTGCACATCAACTTCTTTATCCTGTTCACTCATTTTCTAATATAGATCCAGTTTGAACTAGGCAGCACGACGCGTGAGCTCAATATCATCGGGCACAGAAATTTCCATCATAATCGGTAAATGATCAGAACATGGATGACTTAATACTTTTGCTTCCTTTATTTTTAATTCTGGAGTAACTAATATATGATCGATGTGATGTTGTGGGCGCCAACTTGGAAATGTAAATATCTCTTCTTTTGGCACACATAAATCTGTATTGCAAAACATATGTCGCATTTCTTTGCTGTCCATTTTACAGTTCATATCGCCCATCACAATAGCATGCTTGTGCTGATTGATAACTTCGCTGACATACGCAAGTTGTTTGTTTCTGGCTCGAGTGCCGAGAGATAAATGCACAACAATAACGGCAAGTGAATTTTCACGACTACCAAACCGAGCGAGAATAGCGTTACGCCCAGGAATTATGGTCGGCAAGTTAATGTCACTTACTTCTGCTGGGTGAAAATGGCTTAACAATCCATTGCTGTGTTGAGCAAACCTTCCCAGGTTGCGATTAACCTGATGATACCAATAAGGAAAACCCGCCTGATAAGCAAGATATTCAACCAGGTTGATATAATTACTACGGATCGAACCGGCATCAACTTCCTGTAAACCGATAATATCAAAACCACGAATTAAATTGGCCACTTTTTCAAGATTTTGTAATCGTTGATTATGAGGAATAAGATGTTTCCAGCTATGCGTCACATAGTGATGCGGGCGTCGAGTACTGATCCCAACTTGCACATTGTAGCTTAACAGGCGAAGTGTTTGCCCGGTCATTAAAATATACCACCACTGGAAAATGTAAATTAATATTACACTTTAAAATAATTTAAATTGGGCAGACCATCTCGCCCAGCTTGCTTGTTAGTTTTAAATTTTCGCTATAGTCTACCGGACAATCTATCACACTGACGACATCATTTTTTAATGCCTCCTGCAGAGTCGGTAATAATGGCTGATCTTTACTAATTCGATAACCTTTGGCACCAAATGACTCCGCGAGTTTTACAAAATCTGGATTGGTAAAATCAACATGTGATTTTCGCCCAAACTGGGCCATTTGCTTCCACTCAATGAGTCCGTAGGCCGAGTCGCTCCAGATTAAAATAACAATCGGCGTTTTATACCGCATTGCCGTTTCAATCTCCTGCATATTCATCAGAAAACCAGCATCACCGGTCACGGCAACCACCTGCCTTTCTGGAAAGGCTAATTTTGCACCGATGGCACCCGGCAATGCGATGCCCATACTAGCAAACCCGTTTGAGATCAGACAGGTGTTTGGATACTCACAGCGGAACATACGTGACATCCACATTTTGTGTGCGCCCACATCGGAAAGTGCGATCCCTTCCAGATCCATTGCTGTACGTAAATCCCAGATAATTTTTTGAGGTTTGACCGGGATAGAAAGATCATCTTTGTGTTGATTCATGTCCTCAATTAACGCCTCACGCAATGACCGCATCGCATTACCGGTATGAGGACTGGCAACTTTACTAATGCGCAACATCGAATGTCTAATGTCACCCACCACGCCAACGTCGATATTATAATAAGCATCCACTTCAGCTGGTGAGCTGTCGATGTGGACAATGATTCTATCCTTGGTCGGGTGCCAAAGATAAGGATGATATTCGACCAGGTCGTAACCAACACAGATGATGACATCGGCCCGGTTAAAACCACAGCTGACATAATCATTTGCCTGTAAACCCGCGCTGCCTAACGCCATAGGGTGTTTGAACGGTATCACCCCTTTGGCCATGAATGTATTCGCGACGGGAATGCGTAACTCTTCTGCGAAGTCCGCTAATTGTTTCCAGGCGCGACTACGAATAACACCATTGCCCGCCAGGATGATTGGATTTTTGGCCTTTGATATAAGCTCTGCGGCGGCATCAATTCGCTCGCCAGGTGGCTCAGATGGATGAGGATGTTTAACGGGTAACGGCTCGCCCTCTACTTCCATCTCGGCAATATTTTCAGGAAACTCGATAAAGCAGGCACCGTATTTTTCTGTCTGTGCCACCTTGAACGCCTTGCGCACCACTTCAGAAATAATATTAGGCGTTAATAACCGTGAGGAATATTTACTAATGGGTTGAAACATCAACTCCAGATCCAGAACCTGATGAGATTCCTTGTGCAATCGATGTGTACTTGCCTGTCCGGCAATTGCAATCAACGGAGCATGATCCATATTGGCATCGGCGACACCCGTAATCAGGTTCGTCGCACCGGGACCCAATGTCGCGAGACAAACCCCGGCCTTACCCGTCAAACGACCATAGACGTCGGCCATGAAGGCGGCACCCTGCTCATGTCGAACCGTAATAAATTTTATGCTTGAATCCAGTAAAGCATCCATAACATCCAGATTTTCTTCACCCGGTATGCCAAAAATGAACTCAACACCTTCATTCTCTAAACAACGTATAAATAGCTCTGAGGCCTTCACTTCTGTCTCCTTCCATGCAAATTGAACTTATTCTTAAGTTCATAGCGGCTAAATTAGTGTACACCTTTATTTATAGCTTGTTATTCCGCTTATTTCTTTGCCTGAGACTCTTTGTTGATAAGAAAATCCATTACTCTAATCATACCTGCCTGACCATTGGTTAAACTTGCGTGGGTACGATAGCGTCCGTTGATAATAATGGTCGGAACACCGTCAATACCATAGCGTTTAGTGAGGTCAATAGCGCGATTCAGTTTCATATTCACCCCAAATGAGTACAAAGTGTCCACAAAATCACTTTTATTGACGCCCTGTTTTTCGAAAAAATCTGCCAGAGCCTCCTGCGTAAACAATTTTTGCTTATCCTGATGGATCGCCTTAAAAAGCGGTCCGTGGATTTTATCCAGAACACCTAATAATTCAGCCGCATAATAAGCACGAGCATGTAGCTCCCAGGCACGGCGGTTACCAAAGACGGCAGGGATCCGAATCACATTAATATTACTTGATTGTTTTTTCTTCCAGGCATCGAACGTAGGTTCAAATTTGTAACAGTGAGGACAACCATACCAGAACAATTCAACTACCTCGATCTTGCTTTCGTTTTCGGTACGAACCGGAGGTGTTACCAGTTGATATTCAATTCCTTCATCGAAGTCTGCTGCATTTGCGGGTAAAGCAATAGCAACAAGAACCAAACTGGCAAAAGACAAAATAAAATGTTTTAACATAGACTACTCCTGAATTATAAAATACATCAGCTCATATGATTACGATCAACGAACTTCTCGTATGTTCCCATTATATTCACACGACGATAGCGTGCTAAAATTATTTATAACCGTATGGCATTAACCGATGCTGAACGATGACAGTTTATAACTCACCGTAAGCATGCAGCCCTGACAGGAAGATATTCACCCCGATAAAGGCAAAGGTCGTCACCAGTAAACCCACCACCGACCACCAGGCCAGGGGCGTACCACGCAAGCCTTTCATCAGGCGCATATGCAACCAGGCGGCATAGTTTAACCAGACGATTAACGCCCATACTTCCTTGGGATCCCAGGACCAGTAACCCCCCCAGGCTTCAGCGGCCCAGGCTGCACCAAGCACCGTGGCGATCGTAAAAAAGCCAAAGCCCAGCGCGATAGATTTGTGCATCACATCATCAAGCATGTCGAGTTTCGGTAAATTAGGCTCGCCGATCAGACGCATGGCTCGCACGATAGCAAAACCTAATACCCAGAACACCGCACAGACTACAAGCGTGTAACCGACATTAATCGCAATAGTGGTAAAGGAGTCCGCGCCAAATTGGGCAAGGAAAGTAAGCATTGCAATCGCTGCGATCAATATCAGCGCAATCACCTGATTTGATAGATTGGGTTGTTTGGCATGCTCGATGAATAAGAAAAACATACCCAGCATTGCCGCAAGTGCAAAAGCCCCATAGCCTATAAAGTTAGCCGGCACGTGGATCTTCATCCAGTAACTTTGCAACGCAGGTACCAGCGGCGCGATTTCATGTGCACCTTTACTAAAGTGATACCATAATAAAAAGCCAACCGCCGCACTAATCACCAGCAACACAAAACCACCCATGGTTCTGGTTTGGTATTTACGTTCATAAAACAGATAGATCAAAGCAGTAATTATCGAAAATAAAATGAAGACTTCATATAAATTACTAACGGGTATGTGGCCAATATCCGGACTCAATAAATACGATTCACGCCAGCGTACCATCAAGCCAACAAAACCCATGGTGGTCGCCGTCCAGGTCATCGCCGAGGCGACTTTACCGGCGTAAACATTTCGCAGAGCAAGATGATAAAAATACACAAACGTCGCCATAATATATAAGGCACTCATCCACATGATTGCCGAAGTACTGGAGAGGAAATATTTAAACAGGAATTTACTGTTTTCCTTGTCACTCAGACTGGACAGGGCGTTGATCGCATCCGGCGCAGACATGCCTTTATCTTTCAATGCCATCACCGCCGGTTCATATAAATAGGCCGCGGTTAAACTTAACAGGGCAATCGCCGCCATCAGCATACGCGATGGCTTCCACCACCAACCCATGGCTATCAGGCTGATACCGGTGCCGAACAAAATCCCTATCTCATAACCATCCATTAAATAGTTATACAGGTGATAAGCATAACCTGTTCCATAAAATACAAAGGCAGCAAAGGCCCAATCGACAAGGGTCAGGCTTTTAATAAATGATTTACGTTTTAAATCATCATGCATGACTTCATTTGTTACTGACATGGTTTTAACCTCAATTCAGTTGCGCGGGAAATTAGTTCGATATTCCCAATTATTAAAGCTTCAGTACACGTTCAAGTTTTTCCACCAACTGCTGGTAGTGGCGTTTAAAATCCGCCGTATTACGGCTACCACTGCCAGCGAAAACCAGCATTTGTTGACCGGATTCATCCTTATAGATCACCGCCCAGAGACGCTGCTGGTTTAAATATAACAGTAAGAATATACCGATAATGGTCATTAAAGAACCGAAATAGAACACATTTGTACCCGGTAATTTTGCAATAGACAGCCCCGATGATTCCACATGGGTGAAATCGGTCAATTGCGCATAAAACGGGGTACCGTAGAGATTCAGGCCACTCAAGGTTGCTAGCGCGTCAAAGTAAAAAGCCTGCTGCGCCTCGCTAATCGGCTTATTGTCATCAATACCTTCCTGCCGTAATACATCCTTGTACAAGGCCAGCAATAATGTGTTCAGTACTTTCTGGTAGGCTTCGGACATCCGGGTCTTTTCTTCATTGCTGATCTCGGCCTTGTTGATATGCCGTTCAATCGCATTAAAACCACCATAATTATACCTATCCAGCAATTCCATCATCGTTTTGACGACATCATCCTTATATTTATCTCGATCAGGGGCGTCCCTTAGTGCCGACGAAACCGTCCTTTTGGCAATCGCAAGCGCACGCTCTGAATCATTTAACAAGGCATGAAAGTTCATAAAGCGCTCGACGCTATAATTATCATCGGCTGGAATATGTAAATAACGATACGCCTCGGAAGGACTGGAGCGCATACCCGAAATGAAAGTATAACGGCCTTCCTGCTTTACCGGAGACATGTAGTTAATATATTCACGCGCCTGACCACTTTTATCGCGCACCTTGAAGACAAAACTTGAACCATCATTAACAAATTTTTTCCCGGCAGGATCACCCACCTGCGCAGGACGCACGTTATATTTTTTAAAATCGATTACCTCCAGAGTCAATTGACCTGCGGAGGTATCTAGCACGCGTTCGCCACGGACAACCGTTTCTACATCAAGGCTACGTTTTTTGGGATCATAAAACGGCCATATTTTTAATTTTAGTTTTGAGCCACCATCGCCAAACGAGGCCTGATAGATAGTATAGCCACGGTAATAAAGTGGATAGTTAACCGCAATGGTTTGTTCAAATCGTACATCTCTCTCTTTATCGATGATGATTAAATCGCTCTCAAACGATTTAGGCGCACCGGAATCGTACTGTTCAACTCGAAAATCTTTTAGCTCAATAGCAAACGGTAGATACTGCACCATCGAACCATCGCGAATCCTCAACAGAATAAAGTTAGATTTTTGGCCTTCAGAAATAGATATATTACCGCGAAAAGAAAGCAGGGTGTTGGGTTGCAACTGGCTTTCCTTGGGCATATCTTTGACATAAACCGAGGTCTTATCAATCGAACGCTTACCACTCCATTCTAAATAAGCAATGTCCATCGTGCTGTCCATAATAAACCCGAGTGGCACGACGATCATACCCAGGTGGCCTAAGATATAACCCAGGCGATTCCAGCGCCCTCGCATTGCAGCAACGATCACACGATCATCATGATGTTTAATTTTGGTTTTATAACCCTGTACATTGAACAGTAAGGCAATATTTTTTATCGCCTGCTCGGTATTCTCATTTAAGCGCCATGTCCGCGCACCATGGATTAATTTTACTGACTTGATCTTGCTGTTTAAGCGAAAGTTACGCATCTCACGCAACATATGCGGAGTATTTCGATAAATGCAGACACTGGTCGAAATCATTAAAAATGCCAGTAAAAACGCAAACCAGGTGGCACTATAAATATCGTATAAATTAAGAGTTAAAAAGAACTCATGCCAGAACGGTCCAAACTTGATGATGTAGTTCTGATAGGGTTCGTTTTGCTTTAAGACCGTACCTATTGCCGAGGCGATAGCAATGATCACAAAAATCGTTATCGCCAGATTCATCGAACCCAGAAAATCTAGAACAATACTGCGCCGGGAAACAGGCGGGCTACCTGTTTGAGATGTCGGTTCTGATTCGGTCATGCGAATTCTGGTTCTATTTAACCTGTACTATCGATTCTGGTAAACAAAAAAAGGCGGCCTGACATGTATTCAGGCCACCTCTCTATAGAGTGCATTGCTCGTTAAAAATTCCGTTCTCAGACAGGATAATTGCTTAATTTAAGCCTGAAATATAGTGTGAAACGGCTTCAATTTCGTCATCCGACATGCGTTTAGCGATATTATGCATAATCTTACCCGCTTCATCTTTATCATCAAAGGCGCGCGTTTTACCCGCTCGATAATCAGTAAGACTTTTCGCTGTATAGGCCGCATTTTGACCACCTAAGGCTGGAAATCCAGCAGGCTTGTTGCCAGAACCGTTAGGGCCATGACATGCCATGCAGGCTGATATGCCCTTGGTTTCATTGCCGCCACGATAAAGCCGCTCACCGAACTCACGTTTGTCTTTGTCAGATGCCGCACCGATGGTTGTTTTTTGCGAAGCAAAATAAGCGGCTAGATCCTGCATATCCTGCTCTTTCAAATTAGCAACCTGGCCTTTCATGATGGCCTCATTGCGTTTACCGGATTTGAAAGCCTGCATTTGACTAACCAGATAATTAGCATGTTGACCGGCTAATTTTGGATAATTAGGAATCGTGGCATTGCCATCGACACCGTGACAACCCGCGCAGACCTGGGATTTACCTTTGCCAACCGCCGCATCACCTGCCGCGAAGGCAGGTAATGCAAAGCTTAAAACTATAAAACTTACAATAACGCGTGAAATCATTTTGAGCCTGCTACCATATAATCAACTGCAGCTTTCACTGCGTCGTCAGATAAATCCGCACGTCCACCTTTAGCCGGCATCACACCTGTCGAACCCTTAAAGCCCTTGATAGAATGTTCATACAATTTGTCATTGCCCTGGGCAATGCGTGCTTTCCACGCTGCCTTGTCACCAACCTTTGGAGCACCAGCCGCACCAGTACCATGACAGGCAAAACAGGCCGCTTTATATGTATCTTCGCCACTAGCCTGAACCGAGGCAGTCGCACCCATTAATGTTGCTGCAGATAATGCAATAATCAGATTTTTCATAATATACTCCATAAACAATAGTTAAAATTAATCAGTTGAGACCAATTCATGTCCTTATCAAGTAAAACTCTGGTTAAACCCTAAAGATAGTAATCCTGGTCTTTATGACTTAATCAGAGCTTCCTGAACTACAATCAGGCATAATTGCCCCGGACAAGAAACCCCAAAAATGGGTGCCTTTATACAAATAGTCGCATGTCGGGTCAAGCAAACAATAAGAATTTTTACGATAAACGCAATCTGTTAGCAAAAGCCAGATTCCTGCTCAGCAGCCCGGATATGGCGCATGTGCCCGCAGATGATGCGTTTGAGGTGGTATTCGCCGGTCGCTCAAATGCCGGAAAATCCAGTGCTCTCAATGCCTTGTGTGGGCAAAAATCACTGGCCCGCACCAGTAAAACCCCTGGCCGCACCCAGCAGTTGGTTTTTTTTGAAATAGATGAAACTCATCGTCTGGTCGATTTGCCTGGCTATGGCTATGCAAAGGTACCAGTGGCCATGCAGCGGCACTGGCAACAGACTCTGGATAAATTCCTCACTACCCGTAAGTCATTGAAAGGCATGGTATTAATGATGGACTGTCGACGTCCATTGCGCGAGTTTGATGAACAGATGCTTGAATGGTGCGCCCACCAGGGCATGCCCGTGCTGGTGTTGCTGACCAAGGCCGATAAACTTAAAAATGGCCCGGCCAAAAGCACCTTGCTGCAGGTTAAAAAGTCGCTAAGTGAGTTACCCGATATCACTGTTCAATTGTTCTCTACCCTGAAAAATACGGGTATCACAGAAGCTCGCCGGCACATAATCAAATGGCTGGAGCTTAACCCTGCTTCAAGTTAACCTGTTGTAATAAATCATAAAAAAAGCCCTGACGGGATTAGGGGGAAGGATTGTCAGGGCTTAACAACGTCTACCCTGTGTCTATCAGGGTGTTGGTTTTCAACCAGGGAGGAGTGTGTGAAAACCTGTTGTTGAACGCTATAAATAGTAGACCATAATGCTTGGTTTTTCCGTTTATAAGCGTAACAACATTGTGAATTTCTGTAAAAACTTCGAAATAAATTCACGAACACCAACCAGGACGATATTTCAATTTATAAAAAAATAAAATCGGTGGGAAATGAGCCATTTTGCTTTTATTTCAGGCAAAGAAAACCCCAGGTATTGGGGGAATAACACCTGGGGCTAAATACACACCCGACTTGGGGAATCGAGTGCTAAGTTATCCCGCCAGGGAGGAAATGCGGGAACTAACTCTTAACCTAACCGAGTATCCTAAATCAGAACGCTCACAATGTATGACTGGTTAAATTAAGAAAGGTTCAACCTCTCTGGACTTTATGCGCCGTAGTGTGAACTATAAAAATATAAATTACTAGTTTAATTTAATGCGCCTGATCCCAGTCATTACCCACACCAATATCAACGATTAAAGGCACAGATAGTGATGCGGCTTTAACCATTTGTTCGCGGATCATGTTTATGCTGCTGTCTAAAATATCGTCTTTGATCTCAAACACTAATTCATCATGCACCTGCATGATCATTTTTATATCCAGCGTCTGTTGATAAATAATTTTATCTAAATTTATCATCGCAAATTTTATTATGTCCGCCGCGGTCCCCTGCATCGGTGCGTTAATCGCAGTACGTTCGGCGTATTGACGTCGCATTGCATTCGTTGCATTGATCTCATGCAAATATAAACGTCGACCGAATACGGTTTCAACATAACCTTGCTCGCGTGCCTGTTCACGTGTCTGATCCATATAATCTTTAACACCGGGATAACGTGAAAAATACAGATCGATATACGACTGTGCTTCATGCCGACCCACGCCCAGTTGTTTTGCTAAACCAAACGCCGACATGCCATAGATCAAACCAAAGTTAATTGCCTTGGCCGAGCGACGCTGTTCACTGGTGACTTCTTCATTGTCATGCGCAAACACTTCGGCCGCCGTCGCGCGATGAATATCTTCTCCAGCCGCAAAGGCTTTTAATAAACCTTCATCACCGGAAAGATGCGCCATGATGCGTAACTCAATCTGAGAGTAATCAGCAGCAACAACTTTATAACCCGCCTCGGCAATAAAGGCCTTGCGAATACGCCGACCTTCTTCACTTCGAATCGGAATGTTTTGCAGATTAGGTTCGGTGGATGACAGACGTCCGGTTGCCGCCACCGCCTGATGGTACGAGGTGTGCACTCGGCCGGTATTGGCGTCGATCATCTCCGGCAACTTGTCGGTATAGGTTGATTTAAGTTTACTTAAGCCGCGTGTCTCCAGGATAAGTTTGGGTAGCGCATAATCCTCAGCAAGTTCCTGTAATACTGATTCGGCTGTTGACGGCTGCCCCTTGGGCGTCTTTGAGATAATTGGTAAACCTAATTTTTCAAATAAGATAGCCTGTATCTGTTTCGGTGAGCCAAGATTGAATTCTTCACCAGCCTCTTCATAAGCCTGCTTTTCTAACTCAACTAATCGTTCACTGATCTGTTCACTTTGTTTTAATAACTTTGCCTTGTCGATTAACACTCCGATACGTTCCATGCGCGACAATACCGGAACCAGTGGTAATTCAATTTCCTGAAATACCTTTACCAGGCTTTCATGTTGTTGCAGTTGCGGCCACAGTGTTTCGTGTAGCTGTAAAGTAATGTCAGCATCTTCGGCCGCATACTCACCCGCAACCTCGATCGTAACCTGTTCAAAACCGATCTGTTTAGCACCCTTGCCGGCCACGTCTTCATAGTGAATAGTCTGGTGATCTAAATATTTCAAGGCCAGCGTATCCATGTCATGACGCGAGCCTGTGCTATCTAATACATACGATTCGAGCATGGTATCAAAAGCAATGCCCTGTAGATGGATATCATAATTGGCCAGTACACTCATATCATATTTTAAATTCTGGCCGACCTTTAACTGGGCTGGATCTTCTAACAAAGATTTGAATCTGGCTAACACCTGATCACGATCGAGCTGCGTCGGCACACCGTCATACTCGTGTGCAACCGGTACATAGGCGGCCTTGCCCGACTCGTCGGAAAAAGACAGACCAACGATCTCAGCCTGCATGTAATTCAAACTGGTGGTTTCCAGATCGAAAGCAAAGACATCTGCTTTTTTTAATCGCGCTAACCAGATATCCAGTTCTGAAAATTCAAATATCGTCTGATACTCTTTTTTTAGTTCGGCCGGAACCGGTGCTGTTCCACCCTGTTCGCCCGCTTCAACCTGAGCAGATAGTTGCTTCAACCAACTACGAAACTCAAAATGAGAATAGTTTTCACGCAAGGTTTCGATATCAACCTCGTTCATTTTAATTTGATCCGGCGTCTGATCTAATTCGACATCGCATTTAATCGTCACCAGTTCTTTTGACAATGGCAACTGCGGCAGGGTCTCTCTTAAATACTCACCGACCTTGCCCTTAAACGCATCAGCATTGGCAATAATATTTTCCAGTGTTTTATATTCAGCCAGCCACTTCACCGCCGTTTTTGGTCCCACCTTGGGCACACCCGGGACATTATCCACGGTATCGCCGATCAAGGTGAGGTAATCAATAATTGATTCCGGCGGCACGCCAAACTTATCGATCACACCCTGGCGATCCATGCTGGTCTCGGTCATGGTGTTGATCAGGCTGACATGATCATCAACTAATTGCGCCATGTCTTTGTCACCAGTAGAAATTATCGTCTCAATTTTGAGTTCGCTGGCCTGGCGCGCCAGCGTTCCGATCACATCATCGGCTTCCACCCCACTCACACATAACAACGGAAAGCCCATTGCTTTAACAATGTTGTGAATAGGTTCGATCTGGACACGCAGATCATCCTGCATCGGTGGACGGTTGGCCTTGTATTCTGGATACATATCATTGCGGAAGGTTTTACCCTTGGCATCAAAAACAACCACGATGGGATCATTCGGAAAATCCCGTTGCATGCGTTTCAGCATATTGATCACACCATAAATAGCACCCGTCGGTTCTTTGGCAGAATTAGTCATATAGGTGAGCCTGGGATTCTGCATCGTGTGATAAGCACGGAAGAGATAGGAAGAGCCATCTACTAGAATGAGTTTCTGTTTTGCAGTCTTTGTCATGGCGGCTATTATCGAGGTTTTGTTAGCAAGTGGCTACTGCTTGTTGCTATAGTTAAAGGGATCCTTGCTTTCCAGACACACATTGAATCATATCAACAGGGAAAAAATATCTTGCAGGAGCGGGCTCAGACCGCGAAATCAAACCGATAAAAACTGGAAATTTAATCGCGGTCTGAGCCCGCTCCTTGTATCTCTCTGGATATACTGTTTAGCTATCAGTGTATCAGGAAGTCAGTGAGATTGTCCCGCTCCTTAGCACATTGATGCTGTCACGTAGATCAATCCCTGACTTCTTTTTTTTATTAAAAACTGGATGGTATCCGAGCGCACTGAGATTCAGATGACGCTGCATGTACAAGGGGAGTTAATATGATATTTGAATTTACTGGAATTGACGTAGGTAAAGATAAATTAGATCTAAGCTGGTTACGTGACACCGCCACGGGACGAAAGAAAAGCCGGGTCTTTAACAATACGGCGAAAGACCATGATGCGATAATCGCCTGGTTGTTGAAAAACACTGGGGAGTCGGCTGACAATATCGTCGTCACACTGGAACCGACCGGCATCTATCACGAACGCCTGATGCATACGCTGTATGACGCGGGGTTTAAGATTTTTCTGGCGAACCCAGGAAAAGCCAAACAATACGCGGCCTCACGGAATATTATTCATAAGACCGATAAGTCGGACGCCATGGTTTTGGCCCGCTATGGTGCGTCGCAGGATCAGCCTCTTAAACTGTGGCAGCCTGATGCCCCGGAAATACGGATGTTAAAGGCCATGATGCGGCGTTTGGACGCGTTAGAGAAAGATTTGCAACGCGAACAGAATCGACAGGAAGCGGCGGAGTTTAGTATGGTGTCCGGACGCGTTATTCAGTCCCTGCGGGATATGATTGCAGCGCTGAACGCTGAAATTGAAAAGTTAAAAGACGATATCGATGATCATATTGACCGTTTTCCTGAGTTGAAAGAAAATCGTCGTCTGTTAGAGAGCATCAAAGGCATCGGCCCGGTCATGTCACGCGAGCTGGTGTATTTATTTGCCGCCAAACTCTTTAAGAATGCCAAACAAGCGGCGGCGTATGCGGGGCTTATTCCTCGGCTGCGTGAATCCGGGACGTTAAAAGGCAAGACGACCTTAAGTAAAATCGGTCCGGCTCGCTTAAGGGCGAAGCTCTACATGGCCGCCGTCTCGGCCAGCACGCACAATCCGGATATCAAAGCACAGCGAGAACGGTTGCTTAGCGCCGGTAAAACCAAAATGCAGGCCCTGGGGGCCGCAATGAGAAAGTTGATTCAGATTTGTTTTGGTGTGGTGAAACATCAATGCGAATATGAGCCGCAATCGGGATCCGTAACGGTATAAATTTACCGGTTGCGGCTAGGTTGGAGAGATGGTATCTACACCGAAATATAATGTGGAAACAAAATGGACGAAAAAACCCTGCAAAGACAACGCTGTATAAACCCAAAGACTGACAGTACGCTGTCTCGCGAGTCATGGAAGATTTTTCAGATCATGGCCGAATTTGTTGAAGGCTTTGAGCAGCTTGCCTGTATTAAACCCTCGGTCAGCGTATTTGGCTCCGCCCGCTTAAACGCTGATCACCCTTTTTATAAGTTAACGGTGGACATCACGCGCGCCTTATCGGATGCCGGTTTTTCTGTGGTCAGCGGTGGCGGGCCCGGTCTGATGGAAGCGGCCAATTTGGGTGCCTACGAGGGGCGTTCTAATAGCATCGGCTTAAACATACAGCTTCCTCATGAACAGGTGAATAATCCTTACCAGGACATATCGCTAAGCTTCCAACATTTTTTCGCGCGTAAGGTAATGTTTGTAAAGTATGCCTCGGCGTATGTTGTCATGCCAGGTGGGTTTGGCACTCTGGATGAGTTTGTCGAAATATTAACACTGGTACAAACGGGCAAATCACGTAAAATACCTATCATTCTGGTTAACAAACCTTTTTGGCAAGGGTTAATAGAATGGTTTAAAGAAAGCATGGTGAATCATAAAACCATTGACCCTGCCGATCTGGATCTTATTAAAATTATCGAGACCCCACAGGAAATCCTGGATGCGATCTTTACCCACTATGAACACCGAGGCTTCGAACCTTCGGCAGAAGAAGCTGAAAAACTACTGCATCTCTAGTGCGCTGTTTTGCTTTTTTTTAACCCCGACCGGGTATGCCGCTGAGAACATACCCCCGCCACCACAACAGGGTGAAAAGACCAAATCAAGCTCAAATAAAGAGGCTGCACCACCGGCATTGCCTGTCGAAACGACCTCTTCCGAAGAAAAGACTGAGACAAAATCCGTCATGGAGACCCGCCCTCCTGTCACCACAAAAGAACAGGCTCCCGCAAGTGATGATAGTCGCAACATCCCAGAACCTGAGGTCAATATTATTCATCGTAAGGAAACGACGATTGAGGAATACCGGATTAATGGCAAACTCCGTTATGTCAAAATCATCCCCAAGCTCGGTAAACCCTATTACCTGGTCGACAAGGATGGCGATGGCGAGCTGGAGAGCCGGCACAGTGATCTGGACGGTATCCCACCAATCAATGAGTGGATCTTATTGCAGTGGTAAAAACCCTCTTGCCTGTGGATAAGTTTGTGGAAAATCATCGTGCCAAAAAGCCAAATTGGCGTTAGTCGTATAAAAACAACAACATATGATCTTATTCGCGTCATAATGTTTATATAATTCAACAGGATAGCCACACTTTATAGCACCAGCGCCAATGTTGTCACATAACTGACGCGTAACTTATTGATTTTTAATATTGTGCATAACTATAACGATTAACCTTTTAATTATCAGGTGTGTAACCGCTCGATGTCCGAGAGTCCGCTGAAAAATACCGCAAACCAGTTTGCCCGCCTCATCGACAAAACCATCGATATGTTAGGAAATGGTATTGCCTGGATGACCCTCGCGATGGTAGTTGTGATGGCGGTGGTCGTCATTCTGCGCTTCGCGTTTGATATTGGCTGGGTGTGGTTGCAGGAAAGCGTTAACTACCTGCATGCCTACATATTTATGCTGGGCGCGGCCTACACGCTGCGCCATGATGGCCATGTGCGGGTTGATGTTTTCTATCGACAGATGTCAACAAAACGAAAAGCCCTGGTCGATCTGCTGGGCACACTATTTTTACTCATTCCCGTGAGTGGTTTTATTTTCTACGCAAGCTGGGCGCCAACCATTGAAGCCTGGACGGCGCTTGAAGGTTCGCAACGAACCGGCGGGCTCGATTTCGCTTATATTTTGAAATCGAGCATGTTGCTGATGCCCGCCCTGCTTATTTTGCAAGGCCTTGCCATCAGCATACAAAAATTTCTTATTATCCTGGACACACCCGCTAACTCTGAGCCGCAGGTACCAGACCATGGCTGAGTTGATGATCATCCTGTTAGTGCTGACGGTCTTCCTGATCTTGCTCAGTGGTTACCCCGTTGCCTTCGCCTATGGCGGCGCGGCGTTGTTTTTCTATTTCATCGGCCTGACATTTATGGCCGATATCTTTGATGACACTGCCATGAACCTGTTCGACAACAACCTGGTCGGCCTGATTTCCCGGCGTGACATGCTTATTGCCGTACCGTTGTTTGTGTTTATGGGGGTGATGCTCGAACGCTCAAAGGTCGCTGAAAATTTACTGGAGACCATGGGATTGTTGTTCGGCCCGGTGCGCGGCGGACTGGGTATCTCGGTGATGCTGGTGGGAATGTTACTGGCTGCCAGTACCGGCATCGTCGGTGCAACCGTAGTCACCATGGGGCTGTTGTCGTTACCCACCATGTTAAAACGAAACTATGATCCAAGAATTGCAGCCGGTACGATCTGCGCGTCAGGCACTCTGGGCCAGATCATTCCACCATCGATCGTATTGATCCTGCTCGGCGATCAGATTGCCAGTGAATACCAGAATGCTCAATCATCAATGAATAACTTCGCTCCGGATACGGTGTCGGTTGGCGATCTGTTTGCCGGCGCCGTCATTCCCGGTTTGATTCTGGTGGGTCTGTATCTGGTTTATTTGATTGCCGTTGCCTATTTAAAACCTGACAGTATGCCGGCAATTCCGAAAGAAGAACGTAACCTTGATCGCCAGCAACTTTTACTTAAAACCATGACCGCCCTTGTACCACCGGTATTACTCATTGTATTAGTGCTTGGTGCTATTTTTGCGGGTGCCGCCGCCGCTTACGAAGCCGCCTCTATCGGCGCAATAGGGGCGATCGGCCTCGCCGCAATAAATAAAAAACTGGACTGGCATATTTTACGCGAAGTCATGCGCAGCACGGTGCGTATCACCAGCATGGTATTTTTGATCTTCATCGGCGCCATGATGTTCACTGCCACCTTCAAAGGCTTTGGCGGTAATGAGATCGTTGAAAGTCTGCTGATCGACCTACCCGGTGGCGTGTTCGGTGCGATGTTTATCATCATGTTGATCATGTTTCTACTCGGTTTTATTCTGGATTTTATAGAAATCAGTTTAGTTATCGTACCGATCGTAGCCCCGATCATCTTTATGTTTGGCTTTGATGCCGATACCGGTATTCAGGACCCAACTCAAATTATTCATCCAGTCTGGTTTGGTGTGATGATCGCCATCAACTTACAAACCTCGTTTTTAACACCCCCGTTTGGGTTTTCGTTATTTTACCTGCGTGGCGTGGCGCCAGCTGAGATTACTACGATGGATATTTATAAAGGCGTCGTGCCGTTTATTGGTATTCAATTATTCACCCTGGTATTACTTGCCCTCTGGCCTGAGCTTGCTACCTGGCTGGCCGATAAAGTCTAAACAATATTATGACACGCTCAAAATGGTTTGCGATTATATTTATTAGTACGGCGTTGTTATTTAGTTACATGTTTATGCGAAACATTCCCCATGATGTTGTACTGCATATAAACGATAAATGGCATGTTATGCTGATCAGCGAAGATCAAACCAGCCAGGTGGATTTTGATCCACAACAGTTTCAACTCATCAAACAAGATCAGGCCAACCTGTGGTTAAGCGGCATGGGTGAACTTCGCTGGCAGGAACACACCATCATTATCTCTGAGCTGGAACTTAAATTTAATGAGACCGTGATTTCTACATCAACCAATTCACTGGTGGTACATCTATTTTTATATCCCGACGGGCGTGTGCTAAAAGGTAAAGCTGGTCTAAAATAATATAATCCCATTTAACGCACGACTGGAATCAACATGAGCGATAAAAAGAAATGAGTGACGAACAGTGGCAACAACAACTCACTGAAGATGAATACAACATTACCCGTAAACACGGTACCGAACGCGCCTTTACCGGTAAATTCTGGGACAATAAGGAGAAAGGACAATATACCTGTAAGTGCTGTGGCCAACCGCTATTTCTCTCAGATACCAAATTCGATTCTGGCACTGGCTGGCCCAGCTTTTTTCAAGCCATTGATGACCAGGCGGTAGGTGAGACCTGTGATGCCACGCTTGGAGTCGAACGCGTTGAGGTACATTGTAACCAATGCGATGCACATCTTGGCCATGTCTTTGCGGATGGGCCTAAACCAACAGGACTGCGTTACTGTATTAATTCTGCATCGCTCGATCTAATAACCGATAAAGATTAATCAAATACACCGTCCGGCAACTCATCAAACGCGGGAATATTATCTGCAGGGGTAAACCAGTTCGCCTTCGAACCTACATAGACATTCGAGACTGGTCTTGCTTCTACATCATCCAGGCACGCCAGGGCGATACTTAAATAGCGGCTTTTGCGTGGCAGGTAATTCATCAACCGCGAACCACATTCCGAGCAGAAGGCCCGCACTCCAGGACGCTCCTTAAATTCCGAGATCTTGTCCTCGCCTTTAATGAATTTAAAGGTTTCACCTTTTGCAAATACCTGGGTCGCAAATGCCGCACCGTGTGAACGACGACAGCGCGAACAATGACAATTAAAAGTCTTCTCTACAATTAATTCAACTTCGAACTCGATCGCGCCACATAAACATTTCCCTTTTGCCATATTCTTCTCCAATTAGAATATTTTCTCGGTACACTAAGCTGATTATATAATTTCAAATGTTGCTTCATATGTTAGTTTATTGATTAACATATTCATTTCACTGTAGGCATTGATCGGCATCGGATCATCACCACAGCCACAGTTTATAACAATTTCTGTAAAGAACACGCCCAGCTTAAGTGTAATAATTTCTTCCGTTTCAGTATTTGATAAAATAGTAACATCAATATCATCGTCATCAACATAACCGCCCTGCGTCAAAGCTTTTTCCAGTGGCAAACTGCCTGATGGTAACGACTTAATTTGTGTTTTCAGCGTCCGCTGAAAGCTGGAAGAGTGAAATTCCAGAACCGATTGTTGGAAGTTAATCATTCAATTAATCTCGTCAGCATGGGATGGATAAGAATAACGAATAAACCTTTTTATTCAAAACAAGCCTGAGACCCGTTTATTATAAAATAATATAAGTTAAACAATAAGTTAATGTAAAGTAAATTTTTGCATGCAATTAATATAACCAGCAAGCTTGTTGACGTTCTATAGATATGTTATTTCTGTAAGCAGGATAATAACAATAAATAAGGAGAACGTATGTCTGACATCTATCAACCACCACAATCCGATTTAGAAAAAGCACCCTCTGGCGAGCAAATTGGCGGCTCAATCGAAAATGGTCTGGCAGGCAACTACCAGTTCAATTTTGGAGAAGTTTTTAGTGAAGCCTGGCAACTTACTTCCGGCTTTAAAGGTACGTTCTGGCTGGCCGTACTAATTTTCTTTGCCATTTATATTGGCATTAGCATTGTTGCGGCTATCATTACGAGTCTACTCGGGACACTGATTCCTAGCCTCGAATTTGCCATCTTTTTCGAAGTTATAGTCAATCTTATCCTGAGCTTCATAATCATGCCCATCCAGATGGGATTATTTATCATCGGTATTCGGCGCGCCATGGGCGAATCTTCAGAAGCCTCTTCGATCATGAGCCATTATTCCAAGATTATTCCATTATTTTTGACCTACCTGTTAATGATGGTAATGGTCCTGCTGGGTTTGTTATTACTGGTACTTCCCGGAATTTACTTAATGATGGCCTATTATTTCGCATTACCTTTAGTTGCAGAAAAAGGCATGAGCCCCTGGCAGGCTCTGGAGACCTCACGAAAAACGATTACCCATCGATGGTTTTCATTCTTTTTCTTCGGCATCATTGTGTCGCTAATCGCTTTAGTGGCAACGCTGCCGTTAATGATCGGCCTTATCTGGGCAATGCCAATGTTACTAATTGCTTATGCCATCATTTACCGAAATATGTTTGGTATTAATAAAGAAACACTTGCATAACCGCCTACTGGATTTGAATTTATAGAAGTGGGCTCAGACTGCGATTATATACGGTAAACAAAAATATAATTGCAGTCTGAGTTCGCTCCTACAAAAACCTGTTCTGTATCATAAAATAGTAATTAGCGCGCATTATAGTAAGCCAGTTCTGAAATTTTGTGCCATGCTTGCGCCTGATCGCGAAATTTCTTAAATGAAGCAAACACTTTTTTACCCATCTTGTCCTTGTTCGCAACTTCGCTTACCACTTCATCAGAAAGAGATTTAATTTTAGTTAACACATCCACTGGAAAGGGTTTTAAATTAACATTATGTTTCGTTACAAGGGTATGCAGCGCCGCATTGTTACGGGCGGTATATTCTGCCAGCATGTCCTGATTGGCATAAGCGCAGGCACATTCAACAATCCTTTGCAGATCTTCAGGCAGGGCATCAAAGACTTTTTTATTTACAATCGCCTCTAATGTTGTGCCCGGCTCATGCCAACCGGGATAGTAATAATATTTAGCAACCTTATAAAAACCAAATGCCAGATCATTATAAGGGCCAACCCATTCAGTAGCGTCAATCGCACCAGATTGCAACGAGGTATAGATCTCTCCACCGGGTAAACTCACCGGCGTACCGCCTGCACGTTTTAACACTTCGCCACCAAGACCGGGGATGCGCATTTTCAGGCCTTTTAAGTCTTTTATTGATTTTATTTCCTTGTTAAACCAGCCGCCCATTTGCACGCCGGTATTACCCGCTGCCGCCGGGATTAAATTAAAGTCTGCATAGAGCTCTTTCCACAGCTCTAAACCACCGCCGTGATAAAGCCAGCCGTTCATTTCCTGCGCATTCAGGCCAAATGGCACCGACGAAAAGAATTGCGCGGCTTCACTCTTGTTTTTCCAGTAATACGCAGCACCATGCCCCATTTGCACATCACCACTACTGACCGCATTAAAGACCTCAAACGGGCCCACCAGTTGTTTTGCTCCATAGACTTTGACTTCAATACGACCACCACTCATTTCGGTGATCATTCTTGCAATCGTATTAGCGCCCGTCCCCAGGCCGGGAAAATTTTTCGGCCAGGTAGTGACCATTTTCCATTTATATTTTTTACCTGCAGCTGCGTTGGCATTTTTTGCCGACAAACCCAGTCCAGTAGCCGCCAGCACACTGCCCGCCCCGGCTTTGGTTAAAAATTCACGACGCTTCATAGCGTTTTCTCCTGATTGTTGATTTAGATCACAAATAAAGTGAATAAATTTTTTCCATGATTATAATGTGCTTCTAAAGTAAAATACGAATTTGTTTATCCATCAATTACTTGGCTCCGTTGGCTCATAGCGGGCTCGAAAGATCGACCCTATGTGAGGCAAATTTTTTTTTATTTTTTCATGCCCGTATCTGGATAAGCAACTATTATTCTGCCATTATCAACGCACAAGTTTGAAGTGTTGATGGTCTTCTTATATCACTTTATTAGCTTTCGCTTAAATAATTAACAACGATAAGGATTCAATGGGTCACGCAATTACGCTCATCCAGACGCGCATAGCTCTGGTTGCTTTTGTTAGTTTTGCACTCACACCGATTTGTGGTTACGCTGTTGCCGCTTACTTTGGCATGGTTGAGCTCAATGATTTAATGCAAGCCAACACAGGTCTACCGTTACTCGCCGTTTATGTCATCCTGTTAGCCTGGGTACGTTGGCACTTTTATAATTTTACTCGCCCACTAATTGACTGGCATGTTGAGCATCACAGTGGCCAACCTTTACCCGATCATTTAAACCGCCATTTACGAACGTTTACTAGCCGCTACTGGTCATTTTTCCTGATCGCCGCGGTCTTATTACCAACCGTACAATTCTGGGTTCCCAATAACTCGGTTAGCTCATCTGATTCCGCTAGCCTGTTAGAATTCATGCTAATGAACCTGGTGATTGCTATATATATTGGTATGCCGGGTTATTTATATAGTTTGAATCTGCTGGGCCACCTGAATCGTTACATTGGCATGAACAGTGTTCATATCACCATTCAAACTAAAATGCTTTTGATTGGTGGTTTTCTACCATTGCTAACCAGTGTTGTCCTGCTTAAGTACTACTGGTGGCACACCGGTTATCTAGGCAACGAAGTATTAGTCGCCTGGGCCGTGATCGGTTTTATCGCTTTCCTGATTACCGGTGTCGCCATTGTTGGTCTGCACCAGTCACTGTCTCCGGTTAAACGCGTCATAAGCCGCAGCGGTGCCAGTAGCAATAGCACGCTGGCTAAATTATTACGCCCACAATCGCTAGATGAAATCGGCTACCTGGTACAAATGCTCGGCAACGTGTTTAAGCGTTTAGTCGAACAGGAATCACATGTTACTGCAATTGTCGATCATGCCGCCGAAGGTATTATCGTTCTAGATGAAGAGCACACCATTGGTACGTTTAATCCTGCTGCAGAACGCCTGTTTGGCTATTTACATCACGAAATAAGTGGTAAGCCGATTCGCTGGTTAATTCCCGAGCTCGACACGCTCTCTCTGGAAGGCAACAACCCGGATAATGAACGAGAGTTAATTGGACGCAATCGTAACGGTAGTTCGGTACCTATCCGGGTACGCACCAGCCAGATGTTACGGGATGAGCAGGTCTTCTATACCCTGATCGTAGCCGATATTTCAGAGCAACAGGCCGCGCAGAATTTATTGCTAGAAGCCGAATCTCGATATCGAAATTTAGTCGAAACCGCTCACGACCTGGTCTGGAGCCTTGATCCTGATGGCCACTGGATATATCTGAATAACGCGGTGACGAATATCTATGGCTACCTGCCTGAAGAAATGCTGGGCCAGCATTTTAAACAGATCCAGGCACCGGAATCACAGGAGCGTGACAACTCTGCCTTTGAACAGTTACTCGGTGGTAAAGACCTGGTTCAATATGAAACGGTGCATTTAGATAAAGAAGGCAATCATCGTTATATTAGTTTTAATGCTCGGCCGACCCTAAATGATTCTGGTCAGGTGGTTTCAATATGTGGCACCGCGCGCGATATCACCGAACAAAAACTATTTGAAAAAGAGCTCACTTATCAAACCCAGCACGATAGCCTGACCGGCCTGTACAACCGCAGTTACTTCCAGAGTGAACTGGAACGAGTAACATCCCGAATTGCACGGAGTGCCGCCGAATGTGCATTACTGTATTTAGATCTGGATCAATTTAAATACGTAAACGACACCCTCGGCCATGCCGCCGGCGATCGATTACTAAAAGAATGCACCGATGTATTACGCAAAAATATCCGTGATGGTGATCTACTGGCCCGTTTCGGCGGAGATGAATTTACAATATTGCTGTATAACATCGATCATGATCATGCCGTACCGGTGGCCGAAAACATTCGCAGCATGTTTGAACATTATCGTTTCAACGATAATGGCAAAACCATCAACGTCACCTGTAGCATTGGCCTGTCCATGATCGATAGTGATACCGACTCCGCCGAAGAGGCATTATCACGTGCCGACCTGGCCTGTAATATTTCAAAATCACAGGGTCGTAACTGTGTGCATGAATTTACCGAAGACGATAGCGAACAAACCGCGATGGCAGAAGACATGGGCTGGGTTAGTCGGGTACGCGACGCCATCGATAATGATCGATTTAAACTCCTGTACCAGCCCATTGTCAATCTTGCTTCAGATGAGATCCATGGCTATGAAGTATTGCTGCGCTTACCCACAGACGATGGTAAATCGATTAAACCCGGTGGATTCATCCCCGCCGCTGAACGCTTTGGACTCATCCATAGTCTTGATCAATGGGCCGTACGCCATGCCATGGAGCATTTGGCTGAATTACATTCCGATAACTTTAACACCCAGTTCGCAATCAACCTGTCCGGACGTGCGGTTGACGATCCGAAACTGCTTAAGTTGATCAAGGGCATATTAAATACTACGGGCCTCAACCCGGCCTCGATCACCTTTGAGATAACCGAAACTACCGCCATTAATAATTTACAGGCTGCTCGTAGCTTTATTGGTAACTTGAAAGACCTTGGCTGCAAAATGTCATTAGATGATTTTGGTTCCGGCTTTTGTTCATTTACTTATCTAAAACATCTACCCGTTGATTCCCTCAAAATAGACGGCTCATTTATCCAGGCCATCGCCCACACGGAGGTCGATCAGGCCATGGTGAAATCTATGAACCAGGTCGCTCATGCGCTAGGCAAAACCACTATCGCCGAATTTGTTGAAAACCATGAAACGCTGGTATTGCTAAAAAAATACGGCATTGATTTTGCCCAAGGACATTATCTGGGCCGGCCACAAAGCAAACCTGTGCAGGGACTGGCTACCGGTAATACCATTGAAGCGCCCTTGTCTGCTTAACTACCTAATAAACTAACTTTTCAAATTCGCAAATAATTGGTTGAGTAATGCACAGGCTTGTGCATATGGATGTCGTTAACAAAATTGCAGATTCGCATACTCCATTACCAGCCACTTACTGCCTTCCATCTCAAAATTAACCTGAACACGGGCGTGCCGGCCCTGGCCTTCGTAATTCAAAACAACGCCTTCCCCAAACTTGGCATGTATGACGCGTTGACCCAGTTTAACCGGGGCCTCTTTATCTTCGACCGTGGCCATTTTCGCGTAACTGCCATCGTAGACCGGGGTCGCGACACTGCTGCCGAGTCGGACTTCTTCTAAATATTCAGAGGGTATCTCGGAAATAAAACGCGAGGCGCGGGCGATCTTTTCTTCACCGTAGAGTCTGCGTTTCTCGGCGTAACTGATCACCAGTTTTTCCATGGCGCGGGTCATACCGACGTAACACAGGCGACGCTCTTCTTCGAGCTTGCTCGAATCTTCGCTCGACAGGCGATGTGGAAACATACCTTCTTCGAGGCCGCATAAAAACACCTGTTTGAATTCAAGCCCCTTCGCCGAATGCAGGGTCATGAGTTGCACGCAATCATCCCATTCATCGCCCTGACGTTCACCGGCCTCGAGACTGGCGTGGGATAAAAACGCGGTCAATACATCGGAGGTTTCTATTTCCTCTTCCAAAGCGTCTTCATCAAAGTTTTTACCGGCGTTGATTAATTCGTCCAGGTTTTCTAGTCGGGTGCGACCACGCTCACCTTTTTCTTTTTTATAATGATCAATCAAACCGCTTTCGTGGATCACGTGTTCGATCTGCTCGTGCAAAGCCAGATTCTCAATCGCCGATTTTATTTCTTCGATACGCTGCACAAAAAACTGTAAGGCGTTTAACGCGCGCGAGGGCAGCTCTTTATTTTCGATTAAGTGATAAGCCGCCTGCCACATCGAGCTGCCACTATTTCGGGCAGTCTCGCGGATGATCTCGACGGTACGACTGCCAATGCCTCGGGTCGGTACGTTGACGATGCGTTCGAACGAGGCGTCGTCTTCGCGGTTATTGGTGAGACGCATATAGGCCAACGCATCCTTGATCTCCTGGCGTTCAAAAAATCGCAGGCCGCCGTAGACGCGATAGGGAATGCCATAGTTAATTAAACGCTCTTCCAGCACCCGTGACTGAGCGTTGGAACGATACAGCAAGGCATTTTCACTGCGCAGGCCACCCTTATCGATCCAGTCCTTGACCTTGTCGACAATAAACTGCGCCTCATCCTGTTCGTTAAAGGCGGCATAGAGTTGAATCAGCTCGCCTTCGCCATCGTCGGTCCACAGTTCCTTGCCCATCCGATCGGTGTTGTGCTCGATCAGGGCATTGGCAGCGTTTAATATGTTTCCGGTTGAACGATAATTTTGTTCTAAACGAAAGGTGGCCGTGTTGGCGTAATCTTTAGAAAACTGGTGAATGTTCTCCACCCGCGCCCCGCGCCAACCGTAAATAGATTGATCGTCATCGCCTACTGCAAACATACCCGTGTTGTTACCGGCCAGTAATTTTAACCAGGCGTACTGGATGGTGTTGGTATCCTGAAACTCATCGACCAGGATAAATTTAAATCGATTCTGATAGTGAGTTAATACTTCCGGGTTGCGTAACCAGAGCTGGTGGCTGCGCAATAATAACTCGGCAAAATCCACCGCGCCGACACGTTGACAATAACGCTCGTATTCGGCGTAGATTTCGATCATGCCACGCTTATGTGGATCGTTATGATGCTCCAGGTTATCCGGACGCAGGCCTTCGTCTTTGCGCGCGTTGATGTACCACTGTGATTCTTTGGCCGGCCACTGGCCTTCGTCCAGACCCATCTCCTTAATCAGGCGACGAATCGCGCGAAACTGATCCTCACTGTCCATGACCTGAAAATGTTGCAGTAAATCGGCCTCTTTCCAGTGCGCGCGCAACAGACGATGGGCGAGGCCATGAAAAGTGCCGACCCACATGCCGCCGGACGGGGTGCCGCGTAACTGCTCAATGCGGGCACGCATCTGACCCGCGGCCTTGTTGGTAAAGGTGACCGCAAGGATTCCGTAAGGAGAAACATTCTCCGAGGCGAGTAACCAGGCGATACGGTGCACCAGCACGCGGGTTTTACCGCTGCCCGCCCCGGCCAGCACCAGCACATTACCCGCTTCGGCACAAACGGCCTGACGCTGAGCGTCGTTTAACGGATCGAGAATCTTTGATACATCCATCCGTCCATTCTACCGTATACTGAGCGCCGGATGAACATACTTATATATAGGTGGAGAACCCGGTGCGATCACTGATTTATTTTACGCTTTTATTTTGTACGGCATTCGTTTCGGCGCAACAGAGTACAGAGCTCACGCAGGCACGTGACCATATCAATTCGATGGAATACACCGAGGCCGCCAAATCAATAAATCAGCATCTGGCCAGACAAAAAAATGATATCAAGGCCCGACATTTGTTAGCGAAGACCTACGCCTGGGATAATAACTATCAAATGTCCGAACAGACTTACGATAAGTTGTTAAAAACAGATAGTAACAACCCTGAATATTTATTTGGCAAAGGCAGCGCTCTGATTTGGCTGCAAAAAAGTGAACAGGCTATTAGCTATCTTGAAAAAGCCTGGAACGTAAAAAAGAATAATGCGAATTATTTGAAGATTTTGATCCTGACCTTAAATCAGACGGCAACTGAAAAAAATATAAAACGTGCAAAGGAATTAACGAAACTGGGTACGAAACAATTTCCGAATCTGTTTTGGGGTTAATATTTAGTTTTAAATAACAGGTGCCCGTACGGGCACCTGTCTATAAACCCTCTTGCAGCCTACAATCAGGCCGTTGCTATCGATTTATTTAAAAACGGCAGCGATACCGCATACTTACCCGAGCCCAATAACGCAACCACCACCGCAATAATGGTCAGGAACGCAGGATATTCCCAGCCGCCATTCGCATTGGTAAATAACCAGCCATTACCGATATGTACAAAAAGCGATCCGAGTAAAATTGGAATAAACGCTAACGCCACCGCGCGTGTATAGACACCGGCAATCAATAACACGCCGCCACCAATCTCACTGTAGGCCACCACATACGCCATCCAGCCGGGGAAGCCCACCGACTCGAAAAACTGCACGGTGCCCGGCAGGGTAAAAACCAGCACCTTCAACAGGCCATGGGCAATAAACATAACACCCAGGCTGCTGCGAAGAATGAGGGTGGCGATATCAAATTGTTTTGTATTCATAATGTTCTCCTTTAAGAATAAAGTACTAATTAGTACTATTAGGTTAAAAAAATACTAACTGAAAATTTCCCTGATCTTGCGTAAATGCACCAGGGCCTCTTGCTGGCTCTTAGTATCCATTCGATCAAACCGTGCCTTTATATAAGCCAGTTGTTGCGGAAACACTCGCTCAAACATTTTTGCACCCTTCGCGGTGAGCACGACCCGGGTACAACGACGGTCATCCGACAGACTAACGCGCTTCACCAGGCCCTTGTCTTCCATGCGGTCGATCACACCGGTCAGCGTGCCCTTGGTAATCAGAGTCTGATTGCCAATCTCCTTGAACGTAAGCCCATCGGTATTACCCAGGGTAAACAGCACATCCGCCTGAGATACCGTCAGGTCGATATCCCGATAACCGCTGGCATCGTAAGCCGCAAAGGCCTGATAGGCCCGCACCAGCGCCCGCATCAACGGCATAAAGTCCTGATTTTGCTCACTATTTACATATTTTGAACTCATATTTACGGCTCGTTTGTACTAACAAGGACAATTATAGTCCTAACTAGTACTATGTCAACCACAAATATGCAAGCCCGGCCCGACAAGGCGTCTTCCTAACTATAATGCTAATAAGAGTAAATCACTGGATAAATGTGGTTATAATTTGTTCGGCAGCCGTATTTGTCGGCTATATCCGGGGATATACAGCGCGCTGTATATATCGACTTAAAGGGACAATTACAGCATGCTGTATATATGACTGTTGAACTAAACCGCTTCGCGGTAGCTTTTTCGCCCTTCCCACCCTCTCAATAATTCTCCAATCGTCCACACTAGTTATGGATCACTTTTGATCTATACCCAAAGGAGAGGGACGATGACCCTGTTACGCGAAAAAATGATCGACGCCATGCTGGTACGCGGTTTTTCGAGTCGCACCCAGAGAAGTTATCTTGATGCCGTGACGCAATTAGCGACGCATTATCACGATTCCCCGGAAACCTTAACAACAAACCAGTTGCAAGACTATTTTCTTTACCTGGTCAAGCAACGACAATTATCGGCCGCCAGTTGCCGTTTGTATTTAAACGGCATCCGTTTTTTGTATCTTCAGGTACTGGGCTGGTCGGAGTGTGATATCGAGCTGCATACCCCCAAACGGCCGCAACGTATTCCGGAATTACTCAGTCAACGCGAGGTCGCGTGTATTTTATCGGCGTGCAAAAATGACAAACATCGCACCCTGCTGACCACCTGTTACGCTTGTGGCCT
>UOFR01000060.1_pt1 | contig 35960 bp, 36 predicted proteins | sample 1988501 | NCBI WGS metagenome assembly UOFR01 (sample SAMEA4712194, study PRJEB27164) | hydrothermal vent metagenome | biome: marine basaltic hydrothermal vent biome; feature: marine hydrothermal vent; material: mineral | place: Pacific Ocean | collected 2011-06-14/2011-07-23 | depth 1689 m | reverse complement strand
GTCTACAGGCCCTGCCTCGGTAATCCTCATCACCGAAAATATGGTGGAGGGGGGTGGATTCGAACCACCGAAGGCAGAGCCGTCAGATTTACAGTCTGATCCCTTTAGCCACTCGGGAACCCCTCCGCGAGCAAGCTGCGTATTGTCGTCATCTGACTATAGGCTGTCAACCGATCAGGGAGGAAAAAGCCTTGATTTTCGGGGTGTTCGGGGCATTTTCATGCCTCTGGCGGATGAATTGCCACAAGATGGGACTGCTTAGCTCAAAATGGTCGGGCCAGAAAGATAAATAGTGCTTCAGAAAAAAGGGCAGCTAATAGCTGCCCTCCAGATATGGTGCCGCCCCGCTTCGAACCGCTTCGCGTTTCATGCAGTCACTGCCACGAACCACTTCGTGTTTCACGCAGCATTCCTTACGCTCCGCTACAGTCATTCCCTACGCTGCGCTCCGGTTACGCACGGACTCGAACCGCGAACCTACTGCACTGCTTTGAACCCCTTCGGGCTTCATGCAGTATTCGCTACGCTTTGCTCCGATCAATCTCATCGAGCTTCATGCAGCCACTGCCACGAACCACGTCGTATTTCACGCAGCATTCCTTACGCTACGCTCCAGTCTACGTGCCTTGAATCCCTTTGGGCTTCGTGCAGTATTCCTTACGCTACGCTCCAGTCATTACAAATAACCGGATAGTAATTATGCTGGTCTGAATAAAAAGGGCAGCTAATAGCTGCCCTTCAGATATGGTGCCGACGCACGGACTCGAACCGCGAACCTACTGATTACAAATCAGTTGCACTACCAATTGTGCTACGTCGGCTTATTTTACTCTACATTACGTGGACGCGAATTGTAGTACATCATTATGATTATCGCTATAAGAACAGGCTCACTGGTACTGAATTATTTCTGCAATTCAGAGCCTGTTTATTTAAGATCGGGGTTGAAGGGCGGGACTATGAGCAAGGCCGATCGGTCTGGCCTATATTGGGATGTTTCTTTCGAAACGTCGCTAAATCGTCCGGTAACAGGGATTGTTCACTGGGCCAGTCTAACCAGTATTCTCGTAGCGGTAGATCGACCTGACGTATTTTTGCCGTAAATCCCAGTCCAATGATCTCATCATATCGCTTTTGCGCCAGTTCGGAACGTGAAAACACTCCTAACGAAACCGCGTTTCTCTGTTCACCAGTGACCACCAGAAAGTAGTCGTTAATCTCTTTTTTCTTGAGTTCGCGTACCGATTGTTTTGCTATTTTACGCGACTCAGCAGGGGGGATCATGACCCAGTATCCTTTACGTTTGTTATCCTTGCTCATGCGACGCTCGGCTGAAAGCCCCAATTTGACCAGACGTTTACGCACTTTATTCGCTGATTTTTTAGACTTGAATGGCCCTAGTGTATTGCAACGAGCAACCGTCTCTATACTGCTGCTAACATCATCGGACACGGCCACCGTCTGACCTTCCTGTTCAAGAAATTCTTTTAGTAACACCAGACGTAGATTATCATCATCGGCCGGTGTTTTATTATCGGCAAGAATAACGCTACGATAATGCAGCAGGCCAAAACCAAGATTGGTCAGGATAAGTATGTAGATTGCCCATTTCATTTTCTCAAACTATTCCGCTGCAGCTATTAGCGCGATTCCTTTTAATACCAAAGAGGGTTCAATAATACAGGGACATTGTAGCGTATCTTTTATTTTTTCGGCATCCCCACCAGCAAGATAACAGAGGGTATCAGGATCCTGTTTTATTCGATTTTGACAGGCCCGGTCGATCAGCGCACTAATCGTATTAATTGAACCCGATACGATCCCTTCAGCCGTTGATGGCGCAAACAATTCTTGACTATCAAATGTAGAAATATCAGGAATACAATCGATGTTAGTCCCCACGTATATTGCCTCTTGCTGCAGATGAATGCCCGGACTGATGAGCCCGCCAAGATGGTGTCCCTCTGCATCAACTGCATCAATTGTCAACGCCGTACCCAGATTAACCACTAGCAAAGACCTTTTGCTTTCATGATAGGCCGCCAACATTGCAGCCCAACGATCACAACCCAATGTTTGAGGCTCGGCATAAGCGTTCGTTACGCCTAGTGCTTTTTTTGAACTGCAAATCACATTGACTGGCAAGTCCCACAGGGACTTGATGGCTGCATTCAACTCTTGACCAAATTGTTCATCTCGAACACTGGCCAGCCAGACCTGATCAGGTTTTTTCAGTAAAGGCCAGGCATCTATTGCACTCGATAGATCCACATTGCTTATAACGGTACCTAATTGGGATTGTGATTCGACAAAAGTCCATTTAATACGCGAATTTCCCGCATCAATTAGTAGACGAGTTGGATTTGACATAGTGTTGTTCACCTTACCGGACGCAGACGTATTTCGCCAGAATAATAACGTTGCACCTGCCCCTGCGTTTCCAGTAATAACGCACCCTGTTGATCAATACCACGCGCGATACCGGTTATCTCTCGATCGCCTAGCTGTAAATTTACTTTTGAGTTCATATAACAGTCTCGTTGCTGCCAGCGTTCACGAAATGGTTCCAGGCCGTTTTGTTCAAATTCCTGCAAGGCACGCAATACGTTTGATAAAAATTCGGCAGCCAGTTGATTACGCGAAACCGGATTCCGCGTTAAAGACTGGTAGGCGATCCAGGGTTGATCAATTTCGTTTGCCGCACTATCAGGCATTGAAATATTTATTCCAACTCCCACCACGATGGCAAGCGGGCCATGACTCTCTCCATGCAATTCTAATAAAATTCCACATAATTTTCGCCCTTCTACTAAAATATCATTCGGCCATTTTAATTTTGCAGAGTAGACCCCTTGCCGTTCTAACTGTTCAACTATTGCCACCCCCACGGCAAGACTCAAACCGGTAATATCACGCGGCGTACGCTGAAACGGGTATAAAATGGAAAAATATAAATTACCACCAAAGGGGGATACCCAGGTTCGGCCATGCCGCCCACGTCCTGAAGTTTGTTGTTCAGCGAAAACCGTCTGGCATTTTATTTTTGCCGACAATGCTTTCTTCATTAAATAGCGGTTTGTTGAATCGATTGTTAAAAATGTTTCAACCTCAGGTTGCATACAGTCATTCGATAGGTTTTCAAGAATGAGCTTGCTATCAAGTAATTCAATCGACTGTGAAAGCCGATAGCCTTTACCGGTTACGGCATGTATATCCAGATCATATTCCGACTGCAGTATTTTAATGTTTTTCCAGATTGCCGCTCGCGTGACACCCAGCTCAGAGGCCAGCTGTTCTCCAGAATGAAATTTACCGTCGATCAGATTTGCAAGAAGTTGATGTTGTAATGACATGCTTGAAGAAACAAAAAAAGCTATTTCAAATAGGCCTGAATATTTAACAGGGCCGGAATATCCCCCACCTTATAATGCTTAATACTTTCAACAGCAACGGGGCGAAAGGGGTAAATAGTAAAAATAATTTTTTCCGGCTTATTAACAAAAGCCAGTATATTACTAACAGAGTTGTCACTCAGCTTTAGTTTCATATCAGTAAAATCCTTTTTAATCACACCGATTAATTTTTTACGATATACAGGTAATGCCATGCGCTTTTCATCAGCATATATTTTTATTAATCGGTTTGTAAATGACTTGTCCGCGAATTCCAGTCTTGCTTCTTTTATCTGTAAGCCCAGTGCGACATTGTCCAGTTTACCAGACATGCCGACAACTTTTAATGTCATCTGGAAATCACCATAATTTTTCATATTTTGGCGAAAGTAAATGACTGCTTCCTGACTCTTTGCATCAATATTGATATTGAATTCAAGATCCATATCAATTTTTCGATAACCTAATCTACGTAGATTATTTGAACGCCGGACAATCTCATCATAACCGAGGCGATTTACCAATGCGCTCGGATCCTTCTTTATCTTATGTTTGCCCTGGGTTTTTTCTATATTTTTAAATATTTTTTCATACAGTGACACATTCATATGAAATCCATTCACAACAACGTGCATTTTTAATGGCAACCTTCCTTTTTTAACGTCAAAATCCAGAACGCGCTCGAGCAACTTAATTTCTGCTATGCTAACTTCTTCACCAAGTTCGGGTATCTTTATGCTGATCCCTTTGATACCAATCGGGCCAAATAACGATGTTGAAATTGATTTATAGTCGGCTACAACCTTTAGCCCTGATGTCGATGTCAAACCTGAGCTAATTCCATTAAAAACCAGATCAACATTATGTCTGGCTTTATTCCACATATAGAGTTTCAGTCCACCGTAACCTGCGATACCAAGCATGATGACGGTAATGATAATATTTTTAATGCGCATCGTTATCCCAGTTTGATTTTAAAGTCGCCCACTACTTTTGACTTCAAGATAGCGGTTTACAATATTAATAGGTAATTCCTGTGGTATGACGTCAAGATGTAAAATGCCTTCACTCATGACTTTCTGGTGTGCATCGCGTCGATAGCCAAGATAGTGTTGTGCCGCGGCATGATCCAGTGCAGCATCAAAACCTGATATTGGTTTATCCAGCATTTTGTTGATTGCACTTTCCTGCATACTGGCCAGCATAACTAAATGCCGTTTGCGCATGATATGCAAAGCAGGTAAAAGCTCATCGGTATCTTCATCCCGTAAGTTGGTAATCAACACAACCAGCGCGCGTCGTTTTTGGCGTGTCATTAACTGCGTCGCAGCTCGGGTATAGTCCGGCGAGACCAGGCTGGGTTGCAGATCATAAATAGAATTTAATATTGAATTAACACTGGCCATGGATTTACGTGGCGGGATCCAGCGCTCATGGCCACTGAAGGTCATCAGACCCACGGCATCGCCTTGGCGCAGCGCTACATGAGACAGCAATAAAATAGCATTCAAGGTATGATCAAAATGACTCAATTGATCATCGTGCGCCAACATTCGGCGACCACAGTCAACTAAAAAGATAATTTGCTGATCTCGCTCTTCCTGATAATCACGTGAAATAATCTTGCGTGTACGCGCAGTAGCCTTCCAGTCAACCTGACGTAAAGAGTCACCGTCACGATATTCTCGTAACTGATGAAAATCTACTCCCTCACCACGGCGACGCCTTTTCAGGATACCCATCTGATTAAGTCGCTGATCGGTTGCTAATAAAGTGTATTTCATAACACTGGAAAAATTTGGATAATTTCGTATTTCTGATTGCAGCGGCTGTTTGATATTTCTTTTCCAAAAACCCAAAACTGAAAATATTCTCACTTGTAGAAACTCAAATTTTGCCGGACCGCGTTTCACTGGTTTTACACGGTAAGGCGTCCTCACCCAATTTTTGGCCGGTATTTTAATCTCGACCGGTAGACCGTCATGTTCTAATTCAACTGGTACATGATCATAGATCTGTAATCGAAGCGGATATCGATATTGGTTATGCAGGGTAAGACTTACATCCGCCCAGGCCCCCAGCGACAGCGCATGCATGACCTTACGTTCGGCCTGAATATGGCGTTTACCCAGCAAGCTCAACGCATCCGCAATTAATGCACCCACCACCAGGTAGATCAGGATATCCCACTGGTGTTGATAGTCTGGAAAAAAACTCACCACTATCGCCAGTAAAAAGGTGGCGAATATAAGCCAAAGTAGTCGACGCGTCGGGATCATATCCGTGGGGCATCCACACTATCGAGTAAGTTTTGTAATATTGTATCGGGTGTCTGACCTTCTATTTCCATTTCAGGTGACAAAATAATGCGATGGCGCAAACCCGCAATCGCTATGCTCTTAATATCATCTGGAGTTACAAAATCATTACCATTTAATAAAGCCGCAGCACGGCCAGCACGCAACAGCGCAATACCTCCACGCGGCCCCGCACCGACACTAATACCTGGCCAGTTGCGAGTTTGTCGTACAATATTGACAGCATATTCACTCACCCTGCTGTCAACCGTCAGATTAGCCGTTACTTTTTGCAGATTAATAATATGTTCTGCGTTAACAACCGCGTTTGTTTCGTCAACATTGATTGCATCACCGATCTGATTAGAAGTCACATTATGAACCAACTTATATTCATTATTTTGATCAGGATAATCGATCATGATCTTCAATAAGAAACGATCCAGTTGCGCCTCGGGTAACGGATAAGTGCCTTCCTGCTCAATTGGATTCTGCGTCGCCAGCGTCATGAACGGAGGCTCCAGCGCAAGCGGTTTACCCTCAATAGTAACCTGCTTCTCCTGCATAACCTCAAGCAATGCTGCCTGGGTTTTAGCGGGTGCTCTATTTATTTCATCTGCTAATAATAAATTAGTGAATACCGGGCCCTTGCGAATCTTAAACGACTCACTTTTCATGTCATACATGGCATGCCCCGTCACATCACTTGGCATGAGATCCGGCGTAAACTGAATACGTGAAAATGTTCCACTAAAGGTTTTCGCCATAGCCCGAACTAATAATGTCTTACCTAATCCAGGTACGCCTTCGATAAGCACATGTCCAGAAGCAAGCAATGCAATTAAAACCTGATCGATAACCCGGCTTTGTCCCACTACAGCTTTGGCAATTTCGCTGCGTAACTTATTCACCGTCTCGCTCGCTGCCTGTATATGTTCTGCTGACACCCCTGTATTTATATTCATAGTCTTTTCCTTATAATACTTAACACTTGAATTGTTGCTGAAAATTCCAGTTCTTTGCCCACGCGTTTCACTATAATAGCCTTATAGATTCGGTCCTGATCCAGACCGGTAACTTTCGCTAATTTTTTTGCTAATTTTTTTTCCGTTAAATTAACCCACAACGGGCGAGTTTGTGCGATCTGTTCGTGCAATGCCTTCTGTACACTTTCTAATAATTCAGTGCGATTGTGATTACGCCACTGGTAGTGACCAGTTGAAGTTATATGCTCACTCATACTCCGACGTATTGCTTGCGAATCAGGTGCAATCGGGCCAAATCTTCTTGAGGCATACCACAGCCAGGCGGCTATAAAAACTAAAAACATAATCACGGCGCTATTTGCGTTGGCAAATAAAAGCGCGAGTAAAGACGGGCTATCATCATTACGGATTAACCACAACGTACGTCTGGAATCATCAATGTGTACTATCGTATGTAAAAATGCAGCATGATCAAATTTATCAATATAATGATTTGTTAAAAAATTTATATCACTTAATAATGTTACCCATCCATCGTCCATTTTAAACTCAAGTAATTGCGCACCATTTTCACCATCAACGGTCCAGGATGTATCGAAGCTGCTCTCATTTTGCATCCATTTTTTCTGATTAAAATAAACTTTCTTATCTTCAATCTTGTCATTAACTTTTACTACAATGGGGATAGCCGTTGCTTCGAATTTTTCACGTTCACTACGTTTATCTTTCCACTCACTATTCTCAGGATTTTTAGCCAATTCACCTTCAACAGTATCATCAGTTTTTATATCCGTACTGGAGTCTTCATTATTCGTTTCTGCCCGAGATTGCGTTGCATCCGATGACGGTTCCGCCTCAGCATCCTCTAATACTGATTCCAGGTCATCTATATCGCTTTCAAATAGTTCAGCAAACGGATTATCACTGTAATTTCGCTGCGCTCGAACACCCAGGCGCTCAAACAATACGTCTTTTCTTTCTTCATCTTCACTTTGATTATAACGCGCCAGCACAACTAAATGACCGCCCTGTTTTACCCAATCAAGTAGTTCGGTAACTCGATCATCACCTATATCAAAACGCTGGGTTGGAATAAATAAAACATCATCCTTACCGGGCAACTCTTTCATGGTCAAAATACTATCGTAACTTTTAACCGTCATATCATATTTGGCCAGAAATAATTCGGCTGCATAAAAATCATTACTGGCCGCCTTACCGGTAAATCCCAGATTTCTCTCAGTTGAATACTGCTCGTAGTGAGTGAAGAACCATCCCAACAGCGAGCCAGTCAATACCAGCAAGACCGCTGCCACCAGTAACGTATTTCGATTCATGAATGACCTCCAAATATCGGAGTCCATTGTTCGCTGAGGAGTATTATTTCCTGCTCACTTGGTAGACGGTGTGCATAAGCCGCCATCTGCCAGGTTTGGGTCAGGCGTTTAAAATAGTCGGCACTGCCCTGTCTGAGCTTTTCTTTATGAATATAAGTCGTACGAATACAGTCACCCTCGGTGGCGCTACCTTTTAAATTGATTCCATAATGATGAACCAGTGTCGTCAGCGCACCTCTATACAGCAAGCTTAAAGCCAGCAACGGATCCTGTTTGCGCCATAACGCTAATGCAGCCTGACCGACATCATCCGGTAATGATTCAGGGGTGATTTCTAAACCGAATAATGATTTAGGCAGTTTTCTGTTAATTTTAAGACTATCACGACCCCCTGTCGGTCCCCAGCGTAGGTAGAAGACCACGGCCAGTACAATCAGGGCAGCTACCACGACCCATAATATAACTTCACCTATCGCACCAAGGCCTAAACTTAGTCCTGATAACCAACCTGGATCCCATCCATCTGAGTTTTTTTCTTTCTTTTTTGCTTTCTCTTTCTTCTTATCTTTTTTGCCGATGGCACGCCAACGATTCACCGTGACGGTATTGTTAAATTCTTTTTGTGCCATGATCTCATCGATGGTCTTTCTCGCTTCGGCATTAGTAATCGCACTTGCGCTGTTAAATGTTTCCAGACCCATTTGATCCTGCTCTGCAGCAAATGACTGATCTGCAGGATAAAGCAGGCTGCCGACCATTACGCTTAGTGTTAAAGCAAATCCAGCAACATATTTAGATGATTTAGCGATTCGCTGTGCCAGCTGACGAAATACAATCTCGATGTCCCAACCTTCGAGTTGGGTTCGCCTGTTTATATAGAGTGAAAAGCCCCCCGCCACATAAAACGGTTGCACGATAAAAAAACTAAGGTAGAGCAGAAAATTGATACTGACCCCACCCCACCAGCTTTCTTCGAATGAAGAGGGACTCAAAGCAGCGTTCAGAGCATCGGTATAGGCTGCCGGGACCAACAGAAAAACCAGGCCCAACAAACTAATAAATAGTATCACTTCAATCAACATACACATCACGGTCAGCGCAAAGGCACTGCCTGAAGTCATTTTCTTGAGCACCCGCGCCCGCTCCGCCCTCACCTTACCTCTCAACTTTTCTAGTTGCCAGACAGGTTGATTAAAAGATCGACCAGGGTCAAATCGCAAAAAGGTCAACATTTTAATAAAATGAGGAAATAGAATAATTTTTAAGATTGACTTTAGATTCTTCTTGTTCGTTTCAATCTCACCAAATAAAGCTCGACTGATGATATGCAGCGGTATCCGATCAAATATCGGCATAAACCACCAAAAAACTACCATTGCCCAAATGTAATGATCTATCAACAGGAAATTAATCAGAATAAAAACCGGTAGAGTAAAAATAACCCAACTAAAGGCTATTTTAGTCCACCATTGCTGAACCAGCATAAAACCCAGGTCGATCGCCTCCCAGCTCTGACGGGGACGAACTCGTGCGGTCATATCCTCAAGTTGCACGCCGACGTCCAATAATTAAAAAATAAAATATAATAATACCCCACAGCGCATAACCCACTACAAATTTTATACTGGAGTCGATATTGCCTTTTGATGACCAGAAGGCCTCGATGAAAGCCGCGACCACCAGCATTAAAATAACCCCGTAAACCAGTTTCAAACTCACCTTACCGGCTCGTTTTAAAGCTTCGCCTCGTGAATAAAGTCCGGGACGAACAAGTGCCCCCCCTAGTTTTAGCCCGGCCATGCCAGCAATGACGATGGCCGTTAATTCAAATGAACCGTGCCCAACGACAAATGAAAGAAATGTTTCGGAGTAACCAATTTGAATGAGATGCCCGGCCACCGCACCGATGACCAGCCCGTTATAAACCAGGAAAAAAATACTACCAAGACCGAATAACATACCTCCGGCAAAAGTTTGAAAACCTACGCTGATGTTATTTTTAATATAATAACCAAACATATAAAAATCATCATCAGCTTCTCGATCCGTACCAATATGTTTGGCCTCAGGATCATACATCGATTTAAACTTACTAACTTGCTCAGGGGGTAAAACGCTATAAACCAGCTCGGGATCAAGCTGGATTGCATAACCAATTCCAAACAAGGGGCCATAAAATAAAACCGTCGCTAACAGAAACAAACGCCACTGCGACCGCACCAGTGAAGGAAATTCATAAAATACAAAATCAAGAAAACCACTTAATGTATTGCTCTTGGCACGATACAGGCGTTGATGACCGCGTAGCGTTAACTGATTTAAATATTCAACCAGGTGGGCCGAATAATTTCGCGACTGCGCCAGGGAAAGATGATGGCACAATTGACGATACAAATGCGGGATCTCAACTGATATTGAAGTCGCTGGCTGTTGAGGTTTGGATGATTTGTTATTTCGAGAATTTAACCAGTTCTCAAACTCATCCCATTGCGGTTGATATTTTGCAGTAAAGCTATCCTGATTCATCGTCGACCCATCATCCAGTTCGCATACTGCAATAACCGTTGCACACCCTTTTCATCCTTCTCGTGGGTCACCTCTTCGAGGATATTGGCCAACTCACTACAACGTTGCGGAGTAAACAGGTCGAGGCGCTCAGCATACTGAATTATGGCCTTTTGTTCAGGGGCCGCCAGTGAAATGGGTGGCATTAGCGGCGACATTTTTTTAATGTTACTCACTTCACTTAACTTGTCGGTATAGATCACGATGGTGCCGGCCGTCAGATCACCCAGGCGCTTGAAATCACGATTAAACATCATTGAGAGCAAACCAAACCCATAAAGAAACGGAAGAAAATCTACTGCGCGTAGTAAATTCCTTAATAACGACGATTGTAATGTCACTTCGGTACCATCATCGTGTACCACCTTGATGCCCATTGATCGTTTGCCAGGTGTCGCTCCCATGTTATACAGCTCAAACACCACAGGATAAAACCATTCCACAAGAAACACCGCTATCAGTGCCAGCCCCATGCCAAATTTCCCCATTACAAGAAGAAATACTACCCAGATGCCTGTATAAAGTGCGGTTCGAATCAATACATCGATAATCCAGGCATAGCCGCGCACAACCGGACCTGCTAGCCGCAGCCCAAGCTCTACCCCTTCAGGTGTTTCTATTGATCGTCGTGTATCCAGCATGTTTATTTATTGAGACTGCTCAAACTGCTGTTGTTGTTGAACCTGTTCCATATATTCCTGATATGCAGGTATGCTGATGGCAGCTAGGATACCGATCACAACGATAAGTATGACTGGAGATAAGCTGGCAAACACAACTCCAGCAGTAGAATTAGGCCGAGTCGGGGCACCAAATTTATTCTCACCCTCGGTACCGGGAATAACCAACAGCGCAATCAGAAAAAACAGGCCGACAGCCGGGATAAGCATAAGCAGTGATAACCAGCCTGATGCGTTAAAATCGTGGCAGCGTCGAATTATGACCATAAAACTATAAACGATGTAGACAACATAGATGATCAACATAACGAGTGTCATGATTCCACCAATAATCGAGAAACCACCACCTGGATCGCCCATCATCGTCCCCATGATTGCTCCAAATATTCCCATAATGGCCATCAAACCTATCATTATGGCAAACGGAATAAGCAGATAATAGTTTATAAAGCGAACCCGTCCCATTCTTCCCTGTGCTGAAAACACCTTGACCTCTGAATAGGCCTCACCGGATTGGGCATCAACATGACTGCTCGGAGTTTGATACTGGTTTTGATCTGACATTTATATTTTCCCTGTTAGATTAAAAATGAGTTTATTTTTTAGATATAACGTTAACGCTGCTCAGTCGACTGTTCCATTTGCTGAGCTTCTTTGGTCGCTTTGAGATAACCGTTATAAGCCGGAATCGCAATGGCGGCCAAAATACCGATAACCCCAACGATCGGCAATATAAAAGCAATCAGGATCACTCCCACACCGTTTGCCTGCGGTGGCGCACCATAACGGTTTGTACCATGAGCACCGGGTGCAAACAGAAAGACTAGATAGCCAATAACCGGAATAAGCAGTATCAACGACAACCAGCCACTGGAATTCATATCATGGCTACGCTGAATAGCAAACATGAAAAATAAAACAAGAGATATAATGGCTGAAATAGCTGTAGCGCCAAGTATAATCACCTGCCCCTCAACGCCCATTTCCGGAGCCAGGATAAATCCCAATAGGTTGTTTGGTATTCCCATGATTAGCTGCACCGCCAGTGTATAAGCAAGAAATCGTATCCGACCGATACGACCTGAGACACTGAATATTTTCGGTTTTGCAAACGCCTGGGGCATCTGCTTATCAACCTGACTCTGCGGAGCCTGGTACTGGTTTGAATCAGACATCCCCCCCCCTGGCTATTGTCTAAATCTGCCCTACATATTATCTAATATATAAGTATGTGGCTAATGCTGTCTTAGCCATTCCAGATTAAAATAACGGATTAATATCCATAAAAGGTCAATAAGATTGATTCATTATCATGTTCTTATACTGCGTGTTGAATATATGCGATATCATCTGTGCATGTCCTGAACACCATTTGACCACTATAAAGTAATATAAACTATGCGGATATTAATTGTGATGACATGGCTTTTAGCGTTGCTCGGCTGCCAGCAAAAAACCATCCTGGTCAAGCAGGTAGATAGCTGTCCGGAAACACTACATCACACCGTGCGACAACTAAACGATAAAAAAGAGATTGATCTGTGTGCCGAATACAAAGGCAAAGTGTTACTGATCGTCAATACCGCCAGCAAGTGCGCCTTCACAGGTCAATACGAAGACCTGGAAAATATCTATGCCAAATACAAAGATCAGGGCTTTGCGGTACTGGGTTTCCCTTCCAACGACTTTGCAAATCAGGAACCGGGAGATGAAAAACAGGTACAGGAATTTTGCCGTCTAACCTATGGCGTGAAATTTCCAATGTTTGCCAAGAGTAAGGTCAAAAAACAACACGCCGATCCGGTGTTTAAAACCCTGGGTGAGTTGAGCGGCACATATCCAAAATGGAATTTCTATAAATTTTTACTCGATCGTGATGGCAATATTGTCGATACCTATTCAAGCCTGACCAACCCCTCCAGTATAACCGATCAAATCGAGTCATTATTACAACAAGGCGCGACTAAGGTCGAATCTCAATAGGGGTACCATTTTTCACCAGAGCCCACATCTCGCGAATGTTTTGATTAGAAAGCGCAATACAACCGTCCGTCCAGTCCTTCTGCCGAAAAATACCTGCAGAATCATTCATGCCCGTGGGCAAGCCGTGAATAAATATATCACTGCCGGGAGATACGCCTTTGCTACGCGCCAGTTTGCTATCCTGAGGATTAGGATAATTGATATGCAGGGACAGAGTAAATTTGCTCTCTGGGTTTCGAAAGTCGATCACATAGTGACCTTCAGGAGTGCGCGAATCGCCCTCTTGAGTTTTATCTCCAAGCGGTTGTCGGCCAAGACCGATGTCATAAGTTCTGAAAATTTTACCATTAGTGATCAACTGAAGTTCACGTTGAGACTTAAAAACCAGTACTTTTTCGACTACAATATCTTCCGCGTGAACTGGCGGACTCAAGACCAATAGAGTAAAAGATAAAAACAAAATATGTCTAACCATCATTAAACTCAGCAGAGGAAAACCTCTAATGAATTTAAATTAAGTTAATGATGCGGTGGGTAAAACCTGGGTAAAGATTCGAACTGTAAATTTACAATTTTTTTACTAATAATTAATACTATTTTTTTCCCTTTCCCTGGCTAACCAGTTTCAAGGTATGTCGGCATTGCAGATGAATCTTTCCGCGCGCCAGTTGCACACAACGTTTATGCTCGAATTCTTTCAAGATACGACTGACCATCTCACGCGTAGTACCTAACTCCTGAGCCAGTTCACTGTGGGTGATCTTGATCGGTTTACCGCAGCCCTTCTCAAACTCATGGTTTAACCAACAGGCAATCCGTAAATCCAGACGATCAAAGGCAAAACCGGAGACCAGATCCACCATATGTGATAAACGTTCAGTTAAGGTACGCAGCACATAGGTTCTAAAGCTATTAGACTCTTCCAGGGTTTTGTGGAAGATTGGGCGGGGGATTACCAGGCCCTGCATATCGGTTTCAGTCTGCGCCATAATCGGATAAGCCAGACCATTTACCAGGTTATTCAGGTTATGCACACACAATTGACCCGGCTCAACTCGATAGAGGGTTACTTCACGACCTTCCGGGCTGTCTTTGTAGACTCGTACCTTGCCTTCGACAATCAACATCAGGTGCTTGCATTCCATCGCTTCATGGAATAATACCGTGCCCGCCGGCACACTCATCAGCTTGGCCTCATTTAACATGTCCCAGCAGGCCTCGTCGGCGCTTTCAATCAGCGCAGGGTACTTCGACAATAAAGCTTTGAGGTGTAAATTATGACTTTCGCTTTCGGCCAGGCATGCCTGGGCGTTAGCAGATACTTGCTCGTGATCGACGAGAGAAGAAATGGCCGACATAGTAAAAACTCCTGACAAAATTGGATGAACCTTCGTTCTTATTTAGGCGCACCCGGTACAACTTACCTTCCTCTCCCCAGTGGAATGGCCAAAACCCCTGGGGGTTTATAGGCTCACCTAGTATAAGGCATTGTTCTCTGATCGTGGGCAAATTACTGTAACCTAGGTTACATATCGACAGATAGTGAAATTTTAGAAAAGTTCTGGAATATTAATGGCTTAGTTAGAAAACTATGCGAATTAAAGATTATTAGCGCTAAATTAATTTTGCTTAAAAAATATGGGGCTCAGAAAGAGCCCCATACTATGACTTACGGTATGTCTTGAAGTCTAGAACTTCCAACCATAGGCTACGCCAAGAGAATTCTGTGACATGCCGATATCGGCTTCACCACTACCAAAGGCAGCAGGAATAGAGTTAGAGCCATTAATTGTATTCTCAAAAGCGTACATATAGGCCACAGTCAACTCAGAAGTAGTCGACATCGCCCAGGTTGCACCTAAAGTCAGATGCTCCTGAACCGTCGCAGGCGCTAAAACATTAAATAAAGTCTCAGAAGCGGGTATCGGCGATGTATTATAGCTATAGCCACCACGCAGCGTCACCGTTTTACTCATGTTCCACGAAACGCCCAGCTTGTAAACATCAATGTCTACCCAACCAAAGCCTGCACCGTTATCCTGGCCTAATGCGCCACCGGCAGATAAAAAGTTAGTCCCTTTGTTTGCTATAGCGGCGATTTCAGAATAGTTAATGCGCGAATAGTCAAACAATATGTTCCACTTGGGGGAGGGTACCCATTTCAGCCCCACTCCATACATAGACGGGATATCAAAATCACCCTGTTCAGCAAATAAACCCGCGTATTTATCAAATTCACTCATGTAGGTTCGACTACGATAATTTACACCCACTGAAAAATTAGGTGCCATCTGTCCGATATAACCAAGACTCAAGCCATAACCAGTTGAACTATCCACACCATTATCCGATAGCGCCGCGGAATTAGATGAAATCCCTGCAAAACCATTGACACCCTTTGCTTCAAAGGTTTGATAAGCCAGGTTTAATGCAACACCGAACGAATGATCCTTGTTCATTTTCATCGCAAAGGTCGGCGCGATGAACAATTGTTGAAGATTGATGCCTGTCTGCTGACCTGAACCACCATTGAAAAGGTTAATACCATTCTCGTAATTGGTATTCATGCCACCATTACCATAAACCGACACACCGAATGACATATTGTCGTTGAGCATCTGGTTATAACCAAATTCCGGGATCAGAAAATTATCATCACCATTACCATTTGCCTCCTGATTACCACCACCGCCATTACCTGAAATAGTTGCATTGCGATCAGGTGAAAATACATCCAGACCAAAATCAACCCGGTTTCCGGCTATTATCATGCCTGCAGGGTTTGTCGCCGCGGCCAGACCATCTTGACCCGTAGCGATACCAGCACCACCCATTGACTTGGACTTCATACCCCAGCCATGCGCAAAGTAACCATTGGTTGCAAAAGCTACCGAGGGGGTAAGCAACACCGCCGCAGCGATAATTTTCAGTTTAAATTTCAATTCGTTCTTCATTTGACTACTCCAATTTTTAAATATATTTTTTTAATAGTTCTTCCATCCCGATATTTTAAATATACAAAGTAACATCTGCCTCACCGGCAAACTCAAAAAACGTTGCCGCACCACCTAGTTCGATACCATTGATGAATTCCTTCGGATTCATGTCAAACAGGTCAACGGTCATCTGGCAGGCCACCATTCGCACATCGGCCTCGGCGCAAAGTTCACGTAATTCACCGACACTGGCTACACCTTTCTTTTTCATTTTGGCCTTCATCATCATAGTCATGATGCTTTGCATGCCGGGAATGGCGGTACCAATAACAGGAAACCATTTATCCATAGCCATTGGCATCGGCATACCCGGATTACCGAGTGGGCTAACCTGTAGAGCAAGATTCTTTTTAACCAGTTGCAATCCATAGAAGGTAAAAAATATTTCGACTTCATAGCCCAACGCAGCCGCAGTTGAAGCTAAAATAAAGGGTGGATAGGCCCAATCTAGGGTACCCTTGGTCGCGATGATTGCTAATTTTTTATTGCTCATAAGTTATTCCTGTACCTGTTTCGTTAAACGTTACTTTTGTTATGATCATTCTGCTACGGACACATCCTCCACTTCAGTGACTAAACGTACACAAAACCTTTTTTTTCTTAGCGGGATAGGTAACTTAAGGTACAGATCAAAAAACCTGGGATAATTATAGTAAGCTCAATACATTCTTAACTTATACAATAGGGAATAATTATGAAACTTCTTAGTAAACTAACTCAAAGGCTCTGTCTGCCTCTTCTCATGATCATGGTCAGTTCGGGTACGAGTTATGCCGATGAAAACACAACGTATATGCCCTTTGTACTTGCCGAGGACGCTAGCCAGTCCCTTGCTGATGCAACAAACACCGTTACCGGTAAATTAAAAAAGGCGGGCTTTACCATTGCCGGACAATATTCTCCCTATAAAAATACCACCATACTCGTCATCACTAATGACGCCCTGAAAAGTGCGGCTGGCCAATCTGAATTAGGCGGCTTTGGTGCAGCTCAGCGAGTAACCCTGTCTCAGGTCGGTGATAAAGTTCAGATCAGTTTTACTAACCCAGTCTATATGTCACATGTCTACCGTATGAAACAGGATCTAAGCAATATTGAATCTCAATTAAGTACTGCATTAGGAAATCAGAAAGTTTACGGACCTGAAGAAGGGTTAACAAAAGATGATTTACGTGATTACCAATACAAATGGCTGATGCCCTATTTTACCGATCCGGTTGAATTAGCTTCATACGCTTCTCAGGAACTTGCACTAAAAAAGGTAAATGCCTTACTCAATGAAAAAGGAACGGATGTAAATAAAGTTTACCAGATTGATATTCCAGGCAAAAAAGAAACTGTGATCGGCGTCAGTATGACGGGCACGAAAGAAAATGAATGCAGTGGTGACGAGTATATTATGTCCCGCATTGACTTTAAGGAGATCAAATCAGCCGGTCACCTGCCATATGAAATTGTGATTTCAGACGGTACTGTTTATTCCTTGCCAGCTGAATTTCGCATCGCAATCAACTTCCCGGACTTATCCATGATGGGTGACAACAGTTTCATGTCCATCATGTGTGCTCCAAAATCCATCGTAGCCGCTTTAACTGGCGCAGTTGGTGGTGACTTGAATGCTGAAGAAGATGATATGTAATAATATTAAGTAGCAGCATTTCCTACGCTACGCTACGGTCATCGTTAACCGCAACAAACCGGGTTTTCAGGCAACGGAACTGTCCTGGAAGCCCGATTTGATGTATCGAAACTCGTTGTGGTCTATTAATATAGAAATTTATCGTCGGTTCATCATTCGCCGCTTTGATCAGGCGAATCTCTTTTACATGCCTGTTTCGACCATAAAGTCGTTTTACTTCCGCTAAAATCTGCTCAAATGTGAAGTAGGTAAAATCATCTGCAAAATCCATGGGCCACCTCGTCTTGTTAGTTTTGATTAATTAACAAGAAGTATGGTGAACTCAGATGGCATCATTGCGCGCGATTTCTGACGAAGTCGTGATTAAAAATGACCAAAAATGATAGCCAGTGAAAAAATCCGGCGAATTGTGCCGGGTTTTTATAATCTGGTCTGAAGCAAATTACAACGTAACGCTATTGACCCATGCGTCATGCTTGTTGCAATGACTCACGACATAAATAGTACCATTGTACTTACTGATATCAAATTCTGATTGAGGTGCTTTTTGTTTGATCGGATCAAACATAATCTCGGTTAGAAAATTAAAATTATTATCCAGTAACATATGCTTGGTGATGTAATGGCTATGTGCGGTCATAGCATGCCCGGTCACAACCTGAATCTTACCATCGCCTTTTTCTATCATGGGAAGATGCCCCGATACTTTTTTACTCCAACGTCCAGGGTTGGCCGCAGTATAGTAGACACCGCCAGCCATGCGGGTATTTAACGCGGTCGCAGCATTCCCCGCTACGGCTACAGCGGGTGCAAATAAAGCAGCCACGCCCCCAGCGGCAGCCAGATGAATAAAATTACGTCGATCCATTTTTATTTCTCCTTTCCATTTTATGGTTTCAAACATTTTCCAGATAACATTCCAGTGTTTTCAGGAATGACCGAATATTAACAACCTATTGCATACCCTGTTATATTTCATCCTCGTCCTAAACAGGGGCCAGTCGACAATTTAACAATCTGTAACCTGCTCTGAGTAAGTCATATGTAATGACATGCCCCTGATATCAGGTATAATAGCACTCCGTTATGGAGCCTCCCCTCTCCATGGCGTTTTGATGGGCAATATATATGCTTTAGTGCGATCATTCGTGTAACAGAGGGACGTAATGCCGAAATTAATTATCAAGCAGGAAAACCTGACTCATAAAACGCTCGACCTGGGCTACGGCTCAGTCACGATTGGACGATCTGAAGATAATGACGTGCACATTCCTGACCACACCGTCAGCTCTCACCATGCGAAGATATTCACTTACCTGAATGCGTCTTATATTGAAGATTTACACAGCAGTAACGGCACTTTTATTAATGGCAAGCGCATCGAAAAACACACTCTCAAACCAGGTGATGTGGTCACCGTCGGCCACCATGTTCTTGAGGTCGAAAATTAAATAACTCCCCTTTTCATTGACATTTACTCTGCGCTCTACTAATTTCTGTATATACAGTAATTACAGAAGATAATGTGATGAGCAGATATTATTCAAATCGTTTTTACCTTAATGGAGTTGGTATTTTTCTGCATTTTGGCTACAACCTGTTGTTTAACAGAAACTATTTCGTATACGACCCGGCTCATGTGAGCAAAAAATCCAGCCCAGAAAACCCATGCAGGAGCACTTCTGCTGGCTCGATTAAAAATTTAAATCTTTAATCGTTAATTTCAGTTTATACAGAAATTATTGACGAAACAGGAGATACACTATGAAGCAACACAAGCTGGACTACAGGCTCCCTCACTCAATTGTCTTATACGACCATGCCTGCGGAATCTGCCGCACTGAGATGAGCAAATTGAAAAAGCGCGATCATCTTGATCGCCTGTATCTGGTCGACATCTCCTCACCCCATTTTAATCCCAAACTCTGGGGAGTAACACATAGTGCTGTCTCAGAGCAAATGCATGTGCGCACCCCGGCAGGAATCTGGTTAATCGGTATGCCAGCAATCAGACATATATATCGCGAAGTAGGCTTAGGCTGGATTTGGTGGTCAACTAAACTACCCATTATCAGTTATGCCAGCCAACGTGCTTACAACTGGTTTGCACGCAACCGCATGGACATTTCAAAATCTCTGGGCATGTATGAAAAAACTAATTCGCCTTGTGAATCCTGTAAAACCAGAAGTAATGATAGTAAAGGAGCGCAATGATGATCGAGTTATTCCTGTATTTATTTATCGCTCAGGCTCTGATGGGGGCATTTGATACGCTCTACCACCATGAGTTTAAGGTTGCCTTATCTCAGAAAATAAATGCCAGATTAGAACTTTACATCCACTCCATTCGAGCCGTTCTCTATGGTGTTTTATTTGCCGGACTCGCCTGGTTCGAATGGCATGGGCTATGGGTCGGGCTATTAATTGGCATCGTATTAGTCGAGCTCGGTTTAACCCTGTGGGATTTTGTCGTTGAAGATAAAACTCGGTTACTGCCCGGATCTGAACGTATTACTCATACATTACTGGCTATTAACGGTGGCGCCATGTTTGTGCTTATCGCTTTGTTACTGCCGGGCTGGTATGCACAAGACACGGCTTTGGTGGCGGTCGATTACGGATGGCGTTCATGGTTTTTATTCATCGCCGGCATGGGTGTGGGACTCTCTGGTGTGCGCGATGCCTTTGCAGCCTGGCAGATTCAGCGATTAAAGTTAAACCTTAATCTTGACCTCGGTACCGGGCATAAACGTTTATTAATTTCAGGCGGCACCGGGTTTATTGGCAGCGCCCTGTGTTATGAATTATTACACGCTGGACATGAGATTACCCTGTTAACGCGTACACCGTTAGCGGCGAGTATGCAATTTAATGGCAAAGTCAGGGCGGTAAGATCCTGCGCCGAATTATCGGAGGCCGAACATTTTGATGTGGTAATCAATTTAGCCGGTGCCCCAGTAGTAGGGCCACGCTGGAGCACAAAACGAAAGGCCATATTACTTAATAGTCGCCTGCACAGCACACGAGACTTGCTTGGTTTTGTAAAACGTGCACAACATCAACCCGACGTCTGGGTACAGGCCTCTGCGATTGGTTACTACGGCACGAAAACCGATCAAGCTGTCACTGAATTAAATTCACCAGGTGATGGCTTTGCCGCAGAATTATGTGAGCGTTGGGAACAAACTACGGCGGAACTTGAAAGCTTGTCGGTACGACGAGTCATTTTGCGTTTCGGTCTTGTTTTCGGTCGCAGTGGTGGCTCTTTACCAATGATGATGCGGTCATTTCGTTTCGGTATGGGGGCAATTTTGGGTAATGGACAACAACACGTTGCCTGGATTCATATCGAAGACTTATTGCAGATTATCGCCTTAAGTATCGCCAACAAAACAATTCATGGAAAGATTAATGTCGTCGCACCGGATTGCATTACCTATAATGAATTTGCCACTATGGCCGGGCAATTATTACACCGCCCCGTCTGGTTTCGCATCCCGGCTAACTTATTACGACAAATGCTTGGCGAGATGGCCTCGCTGTTTGTCGACGGGCCAATCATAAAACCTGACCGATTAGAGAAAATACATTTCAAATATCGTTTCCCACAGTTACGTGGTGCTCTTATGGATTTGATTTAAGCTAAATTGAGCGATAAATCCAATTTATCTCAATTGACGTTGGAGAAGACACATGTCTAATTCAGATTCGCACACATTCGCCAACCTGATTCGAATCGAACTTGGTGAAACTCAATGGCACAACTTACATCCTGATATCATTCAACGCTTTACTCTACCTGCCCGCGCAAAGCATCTACGTTATACTGGGGTGATTAATTGGGTCTATTGTTCACCAATAGGGAAGTTAATCGCACTTATTCTAAAACCATTGGAATTATTACCCGCGTTATGTGCGCGTGACTCGCAATTTGAATTTGTCATCAATCATCAGGTTAACCAAATTAACAAACGGCGGCGGTATTTCCTGGATTCAAACACTCCCTTCACTTTTCATTCTTTATTTACACAGCAACCAACCTTACACGAAGAATTTAAGGCCGGTCTCGGCATGAACTTAAAATTATCCGTTACCAATGGGAATTTATTGTTCCAGGATCGAGGTTATTTCTGGCGAATAGGAAAATGGCGAATTCCCGTTCCGCGCTGGTGCTCGATCGGGAAATTTGAATTGTTACACCGCAATATCGACCGGCGTTACTTTCAAGTTATTATTCGAATATCTCACCCATTATTCGGTGTGTTATTTTACCAGCGGGGGAATTTTTTAAAGACCTGACGAATGTATAGGTGAATGCGAGCCAGGAGTGAATATGTAGTTCAAAAATTAATGGTATAGTAACTGGAAAATTCGTAAATTTAATTGCGACCCTGATCTTACAATGTGAATCCGTCCTTCACGGCATCCTCGCTCACGGCCTCGTTAACTTGTGACTTCAGAACTGGCATCTTCAACTAGAGCCTCACCACCGCGCAGACTATCGAGGCGACGTGAATAAGCATCGCGATTAACACGCCAGTTCATTAAATATGATATACGATAAATTACTTTAAACATAAATAATGGAAACTTGATTTTTGTATCACCGAATATATCTCCCGAGAGTAATGACAGGATCCCTTCCTCAACACGAAACCTGTTCTGTGGCATCATAAACATTTTTCGCATAGCCGGTTGTGTAATTCGATAAATAAACCAGGAAAACGTCTTCAACCCATAACGAATGGTTCGGTCATAATCTTTTAGTAGTTTATTGGCATCGGCAGGATTTTTTAACAGGCCATCCACCACATCAGCGGCAAACATCGCTGCATTCATGCTAAACAGAACACCACTGGAAAAAACTGGATCGATAAAAGCAAAAGCATCACCGATGATGAGATAACCCTTGCCATACATTTTCTCAAGTTTATAAGAAAAATTACCGGTTGCGGTCACTGGAGAAATCAGTTTGGCCCGGGCCATTCTCTGTTGTGCGGCCGGGCATAACTTAAGTGTGTCCATTAAAAACTGTTCGACACCAACCTTACGGGAATTTAGATAATACGGCCAACAAACGGCCCCTACGCTCATAGTGCCATCTTTAAAAGGTATAAACCAGAACCAGCCGTGCTCAAACCAGTAGATGCTGATATTACCTTCGTCTTTCCCCGCACGACGCTCTACACCCGAAAAATGTCCAAACACCGCCGCACTACTATGTTCCTTACTACGATGTTTTGTTTTAAATTTATTTCCAAGCACCGTGCCTCGTCCGGATGCATCAATCAGGTATCGTGCATGCCAGGTGCTTGTATTGCCCTGCTCATCCTTTACATGCACAACGCAACTCTCATCCTGCTGAAATTCAATATCGGTAACACGTGTTGTTTCTAAGCCCAGCACACCTTTTTGTCTTGCATTTTCAAAAAGTATTTTGTCAAATTTATCGCGCTGCACTTCATAGGCATGAGGATGATTTTTGTTTAGGGCATTTTTGAAATAATAGGTGGTCGGTTTTTCGCGACTGGTACAATTAAATTCAACGCCGTATTTGAGTATACCGATCTCATGGATCTGTTCTAGCAACCCTAATTTTTCAAAAATTGGCAAATTCATCGGTAACAGCGATTCGCCAATATGGAATTTGGGGTGAGTATCTTTTTCGAGCTGTGTCACTGACCAGCCATGTTCAGCTAAAAACGAAGATACCGTCGAACCCGCAGGTCCCCCACCAATAACCAACACATCACACTTTTGCATAACTTACCTAATCTCAAAATATTCAAATACCGGCACATACTAACCTATATATATAGTATGTAAATTGTAAAGCCCACTTATGGTGAGTCACATCAACTCTAACTAAATTAAAACCATGTTACGTCATGGGTTTAAAGCCAAAAAACACGGCGCAAACCTTATTGAGAGCAAAACCACAATATAATGGTAAAACGGCATAATATCCTTACATATAATAAGTTTTTAAAATAATTCAAGCTCGAGTTTACCTTACCCGATAATTAAGTGAACTATTTTATGTTGTCATCAGGCCATCAATTGGACAATTTTTATACATTTTTTCGAGCTTTCCGATTTGGTGTGAGGCAGCGTGTTGCCCTCACCTTGCTGATTGGCCTGCTAATCAGCCTGACCGTCAACTCCTGGCTCTCTATCCAGGAGCAGGCTCGCTACACTAATGAAGAAATCAACCGAAACGGCCTGTTAGTAAGTAAAATCATTTCAAGCTCAATCGCTAACTCTGTTGTTGGCTATGATTATCACGGCATACAGCTATTTATTGATGAGGTCACCAAAAGTGATATTCAATATGTAAAAGTAAGCAACGCCAAAGGTAACACCATGGCAGAAACTGAGATTTCAAACCAGCAGCTCAGCGGGCTGAGATTCTTTAATCTCGACATCGATATCGACAATAATATTGTAGGCCACCTGACCATAGGACTCAACACAGACGTAATCATCGCGACCATCGAAGCACAAAAAGAATCACTCCTCATTCGGGAAGCCGGTGTCATTATATTCATTCTACTAGTTGAACTGCTGGCATTATCGATTCTCATTATTCGACCACTCTCGCTAATATCTGCAGCTCTGTCACAGCGAACGAGAATCGAAGGCGTTTTACCGAGTGAGATAAAACTGGACAGCCAGGATGAATTCGGCGACATTGCACGAAAATTTAACGCTCTGAGAGCTCAGCTCAATAATGCCCATCATGCATTACAGGGGAAAATCGAAGTTGCCGATAAAAAATTACGACAGGTTAACGAAAAGTTGTTGAAAAATTCTCAACAACTGGAAGAAACTAACCGCGAGCTGGTTAATCAAGCCGTTACTGACCCACTCACGGGTTTATTTAACCGCCGAAAATTTCAGTCCCTGATAAAATCCAGTGCCGAATCAGCCGAAGGTGAAAATGATAATGTATCGCTATTGATCGCGGATATAGATTACTTTAAAAAAATAAATGATGCGCACGGCCACGAAGTGGGCGATAAAGCACTTCGGGAGTTTGCCATCAGGCTAACAGAAGGAATACGCAAAAGTGACGTCATTTGTCGTATTGGTGGCGAAGAATTTGCGATATTCTGTTATCGGGCAGGATCACAGGACGCCTATAACATTGCTGAAAAACTGCGCCAGTTAGTCGAAAAAACGACGATCAGAGTTGGCGACATAGAATTAAAAATGACGATGAGTATAGGTATCGCCACCCCCGGCGTCGGTGCGGCCCTGCATTGTCCCGACTGCCTTTATCGTCAGGCTGATATTGCTTTATACTCAAGTAAAAGCACTGGACGAAATCGTGTTACCCATTTCCATGAAGTTGATCTTGATGATGTTGAAGACTTTAATCTGGAGCCAGACACCGATGAACAGCACCACACATAAGTTACTAATTATTTCAATACTAACAACGGTATTATTTACCAGCAATTCCTTAGCTGTGGCAGAAGATGAATTGTTGATGGGCTCGGTTGCAATGGATATCCCCGCCGTCATGTATAAAAGGCTGCACCCGCTGACAGAATATTTAAGTAAAACCATAGGCCTCAACGTATCACTAAAATTATCTCCGAATATGAAAGAGGCCATCAATGAGGTCGCCACTAATAATGTCCATATCTCTTATTTAACTCCAGTAGCGTATATTAAAGCCCATGAAAAAGGACAGGCTCGGCTCGTCGCAAAAACCATTACTAAAGGTCAAAGCTCTTTTCAGTTAATGATTGTGGTCCGGCAGGATAGCCAGATAAAATCCGTTGCTGATTTAGATCAGAAACGCTTTGCTTTTGGCGATCCGGCTGCACTCTTACAACGGGCGGTGGTGGTCGAAGCAGGCCATAAACTCGATCAGTTTGCTGAGGTAAAATATCTCGGTCACTATGATAATATTGCACGCGGCGTTAAAAATGGAGATTTCGATGCCGGTATTCTAAAAGACACACTCGTCCCAAAATGGCAGGATAAAGGATTACGGGTAATATATGCCTCCCCGGCTCTGCCGCCCTATAATATCGTCGTTAACGGCGAACTTGCGGACCCCCTTTTCCAAAAAATCAAATCCGCTTTTCTTAACCTGAACCCAAAAAATCCCACCCATCTTAAAATCATAAAATCCCTCGATAAACGATATACAGGTTTTGCCAGAACCACTGACACTGAATATGACATTGTAAGAGAGCTCGTTGCGCCTTTTGTACAATAATATTTGTAGGGATTGTCCTACTTGATATAAGGCATCCCCTGACAGACAAAGTATGTGAATTCGCCTAACATTTCTGCACTAAAACATGAATGAGGCTGGCATCAAAATTGCTTTTATAATGCTAAATTGAAACTTTGCTGGAAGGATAATAAAAATGACACTTTATAATACAAATATTGACCACCATGAAGTCGATACCGTCAATCTTCAGGCGGGAGCAATGTCAATCGGTCGAGCTTCTGACAATGATCTTCGCCTGACCGATACCACCGTCAGCTCGCACCATGCGGAAATATTTACCTATCTTGATGCCTCATACATTGAAGACCTGGGTAGCACTAATGGGACCTTCCTGAACGGTAAACGAATTCAGAAACATACTTTACACTCTGGTGACATCATCAAGCTCGGTAAGCACGTCTTTGAAGTTGGCGCCAATAATTAAACTTAACTGCAACCTTATACCCATAGCATCTCCATCATACCTGCAGATAAATTATGGCCCATTCAGCCTGGTTTCAAATCATACCCCGGACATATTGTAACCTTTGATACATATGCCATAGCGCATTTTCGATATACTCGACGACAGTCATAAATATTACATCACTGAATGGTTACTAAGGGTATAAAATGAGCACGTTAATTATACTTTCTGTCTTTTCTGCTGTGACCATGTTATATGCTCTATGGTCAGTCCTGGCACTTAAAAAAAATGTTCCTGGTGGACTGATTGGTAAAAAACTCAATGGACTTGTTGCGCTGGTTATCCTGTTTTCTATTAGTTATATTATGGTTCCGTTTCTGGGCCAGCTTTCTCAGGAAACGCTCACAATATCCATGAATATCATCTTGCTCTTCGGTGCTATTTACGTCGTAGCCACTATCTCACTTATTAAACGAATAATTCAGACATTATCTGATTGAATTTTCAAGCATTGCTATGAACCCAGCCATCATTTTTACAAAAACCAGCCGCGGACAAGACGTCATAAAAAAACGTGCCCGTGGACTGGGTCATAGTCTGCGTCTCGCACTCATACTGGTTGATGGCCATTCATCGGTTAATCAACTCAAGCTAAAAGCTATGACCATGAACAATTTGGAAAAGAGTCTTGAGGTATTAGCCCTGAATGGATTGATCCAGGCTAATAGTGATTCATGGCAAATTATCAAAGATAATCCAGCTGTTATCAGGAGGGCATCATCTAATCCTGAAATATCCAAAATAAAGGCCCGCCTGATTGACGCCGCTATTTTAATTTTAGGTGATGAGGCACATAGGGTTATTAATTTGATACGTGAAACTTCTGACTCACCGCAGGCCCTGAGCGAAACGGTTAATCGGTGTAAAAAAATAATACTGCTAACACTAGATGAAGATCGGGCGAAAGAGTTAAACGATCTTTGCCATAGTATCTTGAGAAAGGTTGATAGCGTAAAACAATAGTAGCTGCCTTCATATTCTAATTTGCAAAAACAATATTTCTGTCATTAAATCAAAAAAGCCAGGAAAATTCCTGGCTAATGTAATTCACAAACAATCGAAAACGTTAATTAACATTGATACGAGTCCTGGCCGTACCCAACACATCCCCGGTTACCCAGTGTTTTATATCAATTTCCACCGTATAGGTACCACTGCTGGATGGATTAAATAAGATGTCATAACGTTCCGCAGAAACAGTGTCCAGTGACGTGACATCTATCGCATTTGGAAATGCACGTCCATCAGAGGACACGACCGACCCGGTTAAACCACCAAAACGAATAGTCTGCGGTAAAAAACCGGCATTGATGTAGCGCACCAACAAAGTATCGCCACGATTCATATCCACCGCGACACTACTGTCCGTTAACGCAGATTGCGCACCGTCCACTCCTGTAATAATAAAATAATCTGGATTCAGATCGTGTAAACCGACATCACCACCACAGGTACCTGCATTCCAGGGGTTACCGCGCCAACTGGAATCGATTTCATCTACCGCCCAGATCGCTTCCACGTCATAGCCAGGACCGCCTTCAAACACGCGCCCAGGGCCATCCGGTGGATCAACGATGAGTGCACCGTACATCCCCATTTCGGCATGCAATGGCGTATTGGTGTGACAATGATAGAAGTACGTGCCCGCATGTGACGCTAACCATTGATATGTATAAGTGCCTTGAACATCAAACGAGGTGTGTCCAACACCATCGTTTTCAGTGCTAGGCTCAATGCCATGATGGTGAATGGTATGCAACCACATCATGCCAGGGTTGCTCAATACGGTATGTACGATCTGCCCCTGGTTTACGCGTATAGCCGGGGAAGGGAACGAACCACCCATGCCTCCTCCCATATCTCCACCGCCATCAGTGAAACCCCACATTGTTACATTGCGACCATCGTCCATTCGCATCGAACCATTCATATAAATACCACGATTAAATGTGATGTCGGCAGTCGTTAAACCTGGTGTCGCAGGTGCGCCAGGATAAGTATAACAGGCCCCACCCATACCACCGCCGCCTGTACCGCCACCGCTGTTACTTGTACCGCCGCCGCTGCCGCCCATACCAGATGAACTTGAACCTCTTCTTCTTCCCATTTTAAATCTCCAATAACTTTCATATTACAAGCTGGTTGCAATACAAATAAATTTTGTATCCAAATGCAAACTATTTGAAATCGATACTCGTCGCCGCACCGAACTGGTACAGACCGCCACCTGCGGTCTGAGACATCTCATCATGCAGGTGCATAACGTATTTACCTTTAGTCACTGACGGATAGGCATCAGGTGGCGGCTCGAAGGGATAAATGGCATCAAACTGTCCCATGTCATTGTCAACACCAATAATATCTTTCAGCCAGATATCATCTCGGATCTGACCATTGCGTGAGAGATATTCCACATGGTTGGCGTGCCAGTGTAGCGAATGGCTACACATGCCTACATTTAAACAACGAATCAAGGTTCGATCACCAATTGAACCCAACAACGTGGTACGAGGATCATAAAACGCATTTACATCCGGATCCGTATAACTTGGAGAACCCGGTGGCCGCGCACTTAGACCATTAATAGTAAAGTACCGAGGTACAAATGCTGTATTCGGACTATTGCCGTTTTGCATGCGGGCATTCCATGCTGGATCGATTTCATTTAGGACCCAAAACAATTGCTTTTTAAATGTTGGGCTTCCACTGTACAACTCGTCATCGCTTCCTTGTGGCATTACTGCGAAACCGCCATGCAATCCGATTACACGGTTATACGGTGCATTGATTTTGTCATAATATAAATAGGAACCCGCTTGATCAGCCGTAAACGAAACCGTTACGGTGTCTCCACCATCAATAGTACCGCTATCAACCACACCGTCGATCACGAAACTGTGACGGCTACCAAGTGTGTTCACAATGGTGAGATTAACTGTATCGCCCTGCTGGACAATCAATGATTTGCCTGGCACTTCCAGACCACCAGCACTGCTACTATATCCTCGAAAATAGGCCGTGGTGCCATCGGCCAACGGTAACATTCCGTCAGTTATATATAATGTTTCGTTAATAGTGGCGGCATAGGATCGTGATGACCAGCTCAATAATCCTGATATACCCGAAACTGCACTGGCGATACCAACCGTGCCCGCCTTTAAGAATAATCGTCGTTTCATACTTGCTCCTTGTATTCATGTTCTGTGGGGGAGCAGGCAAGTTAACGATGTCGAAGTTAGATGTATGTATTATGCTACACACACTTTTAACCTATTGTGTATCCTAAAACACACAGAAAAATAATGATTATCTTTTACTTAGAATCTTGCAACTGCTTTAAGCTTTCAGCTGACAAAATATCAATAAAACCACGCGATAATTTTATAATTTTTCGTTGTTCAAACTCTTTAAGAATACGGCTAATCATTTCGCGGGTGCTGCCTAACTCTCTGGCTAGAGCCTGATGGGTAATATCCACACGTAATGACTCGCCCTGTTTCGATAAACGATCGATCAAACGAGCCAGACGTAAATCCAGGTTTTCAAATGCTGTATCCTGAATCAAACACATCAAGTCACATAAACGAGCATTAAGCGCAGACAACACAAAATTTCTAAATTCCTCAGATTCATTCAACACTGACTGGAAGTCCTGTGCGCTAATACCTAATGCATAAATATCGGTTTCTGCCTCGGCAAACACGCCGTAATTCCTGTTTTGGTAAAGACTGTTTAAACTCAATATACACAAGTCGCCAGGATTTACACGATACAATGTGATCTCCCTGCCACTTTTTGAGGGGGTATATACCCTGATAGTCCCCGTTAACAACAACATAAACTGTTGCATCGGGGCATTTCCCCGCATCAGTGTTGTCCCGCGAGGAGCTTTTATCTGACGCGCAGTTCTGATTGCATTGGCCCATGCCACATCATTAATATTAGCTAATTCAGGGTATGAATTCACCAGGACTGCGCGCTCTATCATCTGTAACACACTGTTATTATTATCAGATTTAGAATGAGTATTTTCTTGCAATTGTGAAATCTGCAAATCGTTTATATGGCTCATCTGCTCTCACCTTTGTGATATATAAGGCTATCTGGCACCTACGCCATTTCAATGTACAATCTATCTGTTCCTGAATTTTTGTATGTACCTTTTAGCACATAGTATAAAAATGAGCTTAGTATTTGAGCGAAGCAAAATATAGCTTTGTAAACGATAAATGAGCACAAAGTACCTTACATTGAGAACATCAATAAATTAATATTAAAGAGAACGAATAAAGAAGATTTAAGAGTTACCCGAGAAAACTCTAATTTGAAATGTAACTAATATGGGTAAATTTACACCTCATTATATGATGTTACTTTTTGTAATTCAAAATCAACCATACCAGGTATCTCGAAAAACTCTGGGGTTCTGGCTGTAAAACCTCTAAATAATATTTTTTGTCAGGGATTTCTCAGGAAAACCCTTAAACCAGATAAAAGATTTCAAGACTAAATTTGGAGCAAAACGCATAAACAGATCTCGCATAGCGCAGACAACACGGTTTTGGCTAGTCCCTAATTTTGTTAACCCATTTGCACATGAAACAATAAATTGTGCGCGAAATTTTCGCCTGCGCTCATAATTTTTCAGGGCACGAACAGGATCGTTGATGCGATTAAGGCTGTCGGCCAGAAATATTGCATCTTCCATAGTCTGATTGGCACCCTGGCCAAGAGTCGGTACCATCGCATGAGCTGAATCGCCGAGCAATGCAACCCTACCTACAACCCAATGTTTGGTCGTTGGGCGATCAAATACATCCCAACGAATAAGCGAATCTTCATCTATTCTATCGACTAACGCACTAACCGGTTCGGCCCATCCTCCAAAAGATGTCGTAAGTTCAGCTTTACTAATTCGTCGACCTTGATCGACCTCCCTTACCACCGAGGCTGCAAAATCACGCGCTATTTCATCCGTTTCACCAGAGAATGCGTAGAGGGTTTTTCCGTCAGCCAAAGGAAAATAATTCGCCATAGCCCCTTTCCCCATGACCATACTGAAACATCCTTTATCTAATATATCGTTGGCCTCAGTTATCCCTCCCCACCAGGTTCCAACCGATCTGGGAGGTTTATCACCCAGCATGATTTGACGCACTACGGAGCGGATTCCATCTGCACCGACTAGTACACTCCCATGTACCTCTTTACCATTAGCAAAACGTGCCACAACCTCGTGTTCATTAGCCTGGTAGCTTTCCAGCTTATAATCATAATGAATCGGTACATCACTTGCGGCAGAGAGCAGAAGATCATGTAAATCCGAACGTAACAGGGCAACACTTTCCACCCCAAACATTTTATCCAGTTTATCCAACGGCATTTCGTAAAGAGATTTACCGTCGGATGTTGTTACTTTGAAGCTCTTAAACACTTCACCTTGTTCAGCTAATTTATGCTGGATCCCAAGCTTTTTTAGTACAGATGCACCATTGTGCAGTACACCCAGAGCAATACCAATTGGATGAAACTTTTTTGCCTTTTCATAAATCTCAACCTCGATACCCTTTTGTTTCAAGGCCAACGCTGTGGTTAAACCTCCAATACCACCACCAATAATAATTACTCGCGTTTCGTTAATTCCTGTCACTTCATCCTCCTTGTATCATCCTTGCCTGTGTGTAGTGGTCAAGCTATTTTGGCCACGGAATAGTAGTCAATCCAGTATTTATCCTCAGCTGAATTTTGTAATGCATGAGTATGATTCTAAGCAATAAGATATCATACTGAAAATCAACAATATCCTGAAAAGCATTTCGTTTATATTGCGATTGTGGTTATCGCTCTATTGTCAAAACGATAAATCTCGCTTATGCATCTGTATTGTCTTGCAATTGTAAATAACTGGACCAGAAATGTGTGTTGCAGGACTCTCTATCCGAGGTATCCCAGATAACATGAGCTACGCCAGCAGGATCTAATTTGACTTCGGGACTCCGCGAGTGGCAAGCATAATCTCTGAATAAACGTTCAGACGTTTCCCAGCCTGCTTTTTCAGTGTAAATCCTTGACCAAAAAGTTGAATACTTTGAGGACTCTTGCATCCAGATTACAATAAACGTATCTTTCGAATCGATAGCGATTCTTGGAGCATAGTCGCCGTATGTACGATTATCCTTATGTATCAGTTCAAGTGAACTCCACCCAGTATCATTTGTATATAGACTGCAAGCGATACCACCTTGTTGAGCCCAGGTAACACATGCCGTACCGCTAGTGGCAACGGCGAGTTGTGGTTCTGTCTGATTGGCATTTTCGGTGCTGATGTGATGGGCGCGTTCCCATGAGTTGCTTCTAGAATTGTAACGGTTTGTCCAAATAGACCCATACCTGCGATCACTATTCTGATACCAGACAGCGATAGCGTTGCCAGCGTGATCAAACGCAATTTTTGGATTATTTGATTCACTAAGATTTTCTGAGCTATCAGCAATTCCTGGATCTATTTCACAGGCTCTGGTCCAGCCATTCTCAACACTATAACGAACCGCACAAATGATACTACGATCAGGGCTGGCAACTATATAGTGTTCCCATACCAAAATAACGTTTCCTGATTGATCAAAAGCGACTTCAAAATCCATTTTGTCATAGTAAAAATCTGGCCGAATCAATTCTTCATCTGACCAGCCATCATTAATAGAATAATATCTGGCATAGACGGGGACATGTCCTTTATAAAAAAACTCATCATCAGCTGAGTGGTCTTCGCGTCCGTCCCATGTCACAACATAGTGACCTTGTTGGTCATCAAATATATTCAAGTTATGTGTATAGAGACTATGTTCAGCAATCTGGAATGTCTTACCCCACCCGGTTTCGGGCGAATAGTGTTTGCATGCTATTGTTGATTGTTCACGACTGTTGTGGCACCAGACGGCAATGACATTTCCTTGTAGATCTCCTGCGATCTTGACGGCACCACAGCCATTTAAGTTTAAATCAAACGGCGTTGGTTCGCCCCAGCCTGAACCGACGCGGTATTGGTTTATCCATGAAGTCCCGGTATGGCCTGACACTATTTCGAATTCCTGGTCTTCATGCCATGAGACAAGCGAATTACCCTGACCGTCCAAACAGATCTGAGGATCATAGCGTCTACTGCGGGTAGTCGCTTCGGGGTTATCCGAGTTTATTGTTTTATCAATGCAGGTTGCTTCCAACCAGCCCTTGTTTGGTATAAAACGTCTGACATAGACACCCTGATCGTAATTGCTGATGGCCAGTGCCTCACCTATACGATTAAATGCAATATTAAGTGTGTTGGTTTCAGAGTATTCGCCTGTGTCGATTCTAACGGCCTTGCTCCATTTGCAGTTTCTTACTTTATCGAATAGCTTGTGCACAAATAATCGCAAAGAAAGAATGTAAGCTACTATTACCCAAAAAATCTTAAGAAAGCTCATTAAAATGACATAAAAAAGTTTATCTAGATTGCTGGGCAAAGGATTCTCCTGAATATTTGGGGCTAACCAATATGAGTTTTTGTAAAACCGATAAAAATAGGTTTTATGGACACTTTTAGTCTCCGTTTTAGTGCTAGAAAGGCACTTCTATAAGCCTCAATATCTATTAATTTTAAACATAAAACAACTAATTATTAGATACTTAGATTGGTCCTGGAGGCATTTCGGTATTAAAATCTGGCGCGTCTCGACCCATCGGAGATCGCCTCGAACTTGCGGGACGAAAGTTCAGGTGCATGCAATGACGCCTGGAGCCAAAGGCGAAGGTGCGCATAATGAAACACGAAGTGTTTCTATGCGAAACGAAGCGGTTCTGCATGAGACCTACAATAAAATAGCAGGTTTAGGCCACGGATGGCCTTATGTCACGAAGCACAAGGAAGTGCGAGAGTGACCATGTTCTAAACTTTAGCGCCACCATAAAAAAAATCCCTGACACTTTACGGTATCAGGGATTTCGTATTTAAAGCCTGGCAGTGACCTACTTTCACATGGGGAAACCCCACACTATCATCGGCGATGAGTCGTTTCACTTCTGAGTTCGGGATGGGATCAGGTGGGACCAACTCTCCATTGCCGCCAGGCAAACTGGATTGAAGTCCATACGGTTCAAAAAAACCGATGGCTTCGTTTTCAAAGATCAAAAAAACTAACCTTTGAAATAAATTAGGAACAATTAAACGAGTCTATTATCAAGAAATAAGTATGTCATTACACGTCAACAACCTACGTTATATCTTTTTTAAGATTTATATCTTAAGTGTCGCACCCAAAAATTTTGGGTGTTATATGGTCAAGCCGCACGGACAATTAGTACTGGTTAGCTTCATGCATTACTGCACTTCCACACCCAGCCTATCAACGTCGTAGTCTCCGACGGTCCTACAGAGTGATCAAGTCACTGGTGAGATCTCATCTTTGGGGGGGCTTCCCGCTTAGATGCTTTCAGCGGTTATCCCGTCCGTTCATAGCTACCCAGCAATGCCACTGGCGTGACAACTGGAACACCAGGGGAACGTCCACTCCGGTCCTCTCGTACTAGGAGCAGCTCCCTTCAAATCTCAAACGCCTACGGCAGATAGGGACCGAACTGTCTCACGACGTTCTGAACCCAGCTCGCGTACCACTTTAAATGGCGAACAGCCATACCCTTGGGACCGGCTACAGCCCCAGGATGTGATGAGCCGACATCGAGGTGCCAAACTCTTCCGTCGATGTGAACTCTTGGGAAGAATCAGCCTGTTATCCCCGGCGTACCTTTTATCCGTTGAGCGATGGCCCTTCCGCGAAGCGCCACCGGATCACTAAAACCAACTTTCGTTCCTGCTCGACGTGTCTGTCTCGCAGTCAAGCACTCTTATGCTTTTGCACTAACCGCATGATGTCCGACCATGCTTAGAGTACCATCGCGCTCCTCCGTTACTCTTTGGGAGGAGACCGCCCCAGTCAAACTACCCACCACACACTGTCCCTATCCCAGATAATGGGACGAGGTTAGAACCTCAAACATACCAGGCTGGTATTTCAAGATTGGCTCCACCACAACTAGCGTCATGGTTTCAAAGCCTCCCAGCTATCCTACACAGGTAGGCTCAAAGTTCAGTGTGAAGCTATAGTAAAGGTGCACGGGGTCTTTCCGTCTAGCCGCAGGTACACTGCATCTTAACAGCGAATTCAATTTCACTGAGTCTCGGGTGGAGACAGCGTGGCCGTCGTTACGCCATTCGTGCAGGTCGGAACTTACCCGACAAGGAATTTCGCTACCTTAGGACCGTTATAGTTACGGCCGCCGTTTACCGGGGCTTCGATCAAGAGCTTCTCCGAAGATAACCCCATCAA
>UOFR01000052.1_pt1 | contig 35964 bp, 31 predicted proteins | sample 1988501 | NCBI WGS metagenome assembly UOFR01 (sample SAMEA4712194, study PRJEB27164) | hydrothermal vent metagenome | biome: marine basaltic hydrothermal vent biome; feature: marine hydrothermal vent; material: mineral | place: Pacific Ocean | collected 2011-06-14/2011-07-23 | depth 1689 m | reverse complement strand
TCTTCGCCGTAAAGGCCCCTTCAGGCCAGGCTGCCAATACGCTGCGTGGGCTTAATAAACCCGCTCCAACGGCGACCGCCACAGCTCCGCCGGCCAGGCTTCCTTGTAGAAATGTTCTGCGTTGCATTATTGATTCTCCTAATGATTTACACCTTCACCCATTGCTATTACAAGATACAGGCCAATATCTAATATGATATAAAACAAAGGTTTATGATAATATCTGGGGTCTGATTCGTGCAATTTGCACGGCTTAAATTGCAATTTAGTTATTCTTAATTTCTGTAGGGATATTAATCCGCACCATCAGGATCAGGTCGCAGAGAGATTAAACCGCCATACTCAATTAACTTACCCACCAGGGGCAAGGTGATCTTTACATAGAAGTGATAACCGCCAGATTGATCGGATTCGGATGCCACCAGTCCGGGCGCCAGCCAGCGGTGAATACTGATACCCCAAAGACTGACTCGCTTTAACAGATAGTGTAACGAACCGTTGTCATCAACCGACAACTTAAGCCACAGCTTTAACGGTCCCAGCCGCTCAATTAGAAACTCCCCGTACTCCTGAAAATTGCTTTGCATTTCATGTCCATCAAAACAACGGTTCCAGCGCATACTATTTGATTCATGATAACCATCCACCACAAGTTTTACGCTCTCACCTTGCCTGGGCATATTGAGAATACGACATAATAATCTGGCTACAGGGTTTCCATGGCGGACAAAGACATCCCCTTCTAAGCGGATCGTACCAATGTGCGCCTGTTGAATCAGTGGAGAAAGTTCAGCAAATTGTTCACCGAGATGACGTTTGAAAGCATTCATAAAAATTAAAGAACGAGGCACCAGGCCAGCAACACGCAACCAGATAAAACCGACGAGGTTGATAAAAAAATAAAATTTCCCATGCTATTCCAGTTCGATAAAATTACTTAAGATAGGTATTTAAATCTTTGTCAGGATATTGGTCGTTATAGGCCGTAATGTATTCCTGTGCCAACGAATCCTGTCCCGTTTTTTGCAGGCTCGATACTTTAGTTACCCATTTGTTACGAGACCATTTTCGTAATTCACTTTCAGGCGGAATATTTGTTGTGTCGACTCGAACCATACGAAACTTCTGGCCTGGTCGACTGACCCTGACAATACGATTGCCAGTACCTTCGCCTGTCTTTTTTACGATCTTTTGAGTGCTTGACGATTTTTCTGCTTTAGATTTAGCCGTCAGCCTGGGCTTTGCTTTTTTAGCACCCACTGTAGAGCTTTTGTTTTCTACCGCAGCAACCTGCTTCGCTGTATCCGAATCGCCAGGATCAGATGTAAACATAATCACCAGGGCGGTAACTATAGTAATCACGATAATACTAGATATGAGAGTTTTGTTTTTTTTGCTTTTCATACTCGTTCCTCCAGTTTGAGCGATCTGGCATGTAGACTTAATCGTCTGTATGCCTGTTTCCATAATCTGTAAATACTAACAAAATTTAAACACTTATTATACGCAAGTATGATTATCAATCACGAATTATCACTGGATTCATCTTTATAACTTTGTAATTTTCGCCATAAAGTAGACTTGTTGATGTCCAGCGTCTCAGATGTTTTTTCCCGATTATCATTATATAGTTTGAGTAGTTTGAGTATGTATCTGCGCTCAAGCTCAGATAAAGTAGGAAGATCGGAATCGATTCCATTCCTGGCTAACACCATCGGTTTTAGTTCGCTTAATTCAGAAACTGACATATGCCGTCCATCGGCCAGGGCGATATGGCGTTCAACAAGATTCTGTAATTCTCTTATGTTTCCAGGCCAGCTATGGTTAATTAATTTTTTCATTGAGCTCGCATCAAAGCCAATGATGTCACGATGATATTGTAAATTAAATGCATCTATAAAATGTTGCACCAGATGCGGAATATCTTCGCGGCGCTCACGTAATGACGGCATGCGAACCTTTACTACATTTAGACGATGGTACAAGTCATGCCGAAAAGTTCCTTCTATTGAACGTGCCTCAAGATCCTGGTTTGTTGCAACAATAAATCGAACATCAATTGTAATCGGTTTTACACCACCGACCCGGGTCACCTGTTGCTCCTGCACGACACGTAATAATTTTATCTGCATCGCATCTGAAATATTTCCGATCTCATCTAAAAAAACAGTACCCCCTGAAGCGGTTTCTAACAGGCCAGCCTTTGCGCTAACCGCGCCGGTGAATGCACCTTTTTCATGCCCAAACAATTCGCTCTCAAGCAAAGTATCGGTCAATGCACCACAGTCAATAACAACAAATGGTTTATCGGAATTTTGGCCTTGCATATGTATTGCACGTGCTGCCAGCTCTTTACCTGTGCCAGACTCACCCTCAATGATGACGTTACAACGAACATCACATATCTTTTCGATAACCGAATACACTTCCTGTATTGCCGGAGCATGACCCACCATGTCATAACGATCACGTTCTGTACTTAGCTGGCGTTTGAGTAGTCGATTCTCTTTGACCAGGGCGTCATGTTTGAGCGTTTTATCAATTTGCAAACACAACTCATCCATATCAAATGGCTTTTTCAGAAAATCACTAGCACCAAGACGCATGGCTTCGATTGCGCTTTCAACATCAGCAAAACCGGTAACAATAATAAAGGGCACCTGCTTATCGTGCAGGCGTATCTCTCGCAGCAATTCAATCCCCGTCAATTTGGGCATACGCAGATCACTGATCACCAGGTCAGCCTGGTTTTCTTTAAAGTAATCCAGCGCAAGTTGCGAATCCTGAAAAATTTCACATCGATAGCTGGCATCTTCACTAAAACGCAACATCAACTCGCCCGCTTTAGGATCATCATCTACAAAAAGTACTGTTGCCTGTTTAACCATTTTTATCCGACGCTTGAGTATGTTTTATTGGAATGATCATGGTAGCTGTAACTCCTGTATTTTTATTATTTTTTAAAATAAGTTTTCCATTGTGCCTTTCAATTATTCCCAGGCTAACCGACAAGCCCAGACCACTGCCTTCACCCTCAGGTTTGGTGGTATAAAATGGATCAAAAATAAGATCAAGACTGTCTTGTCCAATTCCCTTGCCGCTATCAACAACACTAATGATAACATCATCCTTGTTATAACTAATGTTCACCACAACCTCGGCATCCCGATCACTCGTCTGTACCGCATTAATTAGCAAATTAATCAGTGCCTGTTGAAGTTGGGCACGATCTGCCTCAATAACGGCATCAACTTCACAGCGATACGTTAAGTTAACGCCAGCCGTTTTTGCCGTTTGCATTACCAGGTTAACGGTATCACTTAGCCATTTTTCTATTTCAAATGAACCATACTGGGGTGGCACCTGGCGGGCAAAATTTAAAATTCCCCGGATAATCTCGCTGGCACGTACGGCTTCTTCTTTGAGTGACTTAAGATCCTGCTTTGATGAATCACTTAATTCATCTGATTGCCGCTCCAGCAATTTAGCATACGACAGAATATTATTTAACGGATTATTAATTTCATGCCCAATACCTGCCGCCATTTGTCCAATGCTGGCCAGTTTTGCACTTTGCAACAACATGTTCTGGGCTTCGTCGCGTTCTCCGCTGGTTTTATCCAGAGAATCAGCCAGTGTGTTAAAAGCAACCTCCAGGTCACGAATCTCATCGATCCTCGCATTGATTTTAACTCTTTGTATGTGTTCGCCCCGAGAATACGATAAAAGATTACTCGCCAACTCGCGCACCGGTCGAGCAATAAGACGCACGCCGATATCACTCAGAAACAAACTGATCAGTAACGAAATAGACGCTATGCCCCAGATCATAAGACGTATTTTATGAAATGGATCACTCATAGCCTGTTGCGGAATTCGTATACCTATTACCCAGTTGGTTAAGCGAGTTGGATAGGGATAAAATTCCTGATAATAAATTATTTCATCCTGATCCTGTACGGTTATCTTTCCAAACTCATCATCGATAATAGAATTAAATAGATCATCACCAAAGTGATCCCACAAATATTTATAACCATCCCTTACCTGGCTAAAACGAATATTTTGTTGATCGTCATATAACATTAAGCCATGTCGATCGGTATTATCAGGATTATTCTCAGTAATAAATAATTTTGCGTTATATAGCCGGGAAGCATGATCCAGTATGGTATCGATACGCTCACCAAAGCGGGTCACACTCAGTGCCCCAATAAGCTCATCGTCATAATATAAAGGCACGACATAATCAAGGAAAGGTAAAATTTCCATCAGTGACGATTGCTGAGCATTATGCGGCAGGGTTATGGTGCTTACTTCATTAACAGGTAGTTTAAGTAACAGGTTATTAAAAACCAGCCCATCTACTTCCTGTTCAACAAACATCACACCGCTTATTCCTTCATATGCAGGTCGAGAGCGCTTATTTTTGCTAACTTTTATGTAAGAGTTGCCAAACTTATCCATCAGCCGCATCACAAATTGTCCTTGCAGGATAGTTTGAAAACCTTCGAAATAATGATTAATACGACTACGTTGCACATTAAACATTGAAGTAAAACGTCCAACATCGGCCTCTTTCAATGAAGGCAGGAAATCCTGAACGGCATTAGATTTTGCCAAACCATCGGCGAGCTCAACCTGTAATTCGAGGGTGCGTTTTAATTCTGAATTGAGTGTATCCAGGCTTGCCGAAACAGCCGCATCTACACCACGTTGATAGTCACTTTCAATGTAATAGGTTGCAACCAGGGCAATCGTAGTGAGGGGGACGATAGTCGCTAAAAATACCCAACTAAATACTTGCGTACGTATTTTCATCTACCATTATTTCCAGCTTTCTATTGCCTGTTGTGCCGCTGAATTAGCAGGCCTTATCACTAATCCTGAACTTGAAATACTAATCTTATATTGAGCCTGGTTGGTTAATGGCATATAAGCTGCGTTACCATAAATCGCATCGACCCAGGGGATACGTTGCTGATTTTTGCGTGACCATCCCCATAAGTCTAATCCATCGTCGCTGGCAAGCGCATGCACTGAGTGCTGGGCACTGCGTTGCTGTTTCAGATCACGGTAACGGCCACTGATCCGTTCAAATCGGTACACCGTCTTTAAACCCGCCAGGGTCGCAACACCATGCCATTTGAGAATACGCGCATCGACCTGCCATTCGTCGCCACGCAGCTCAAACAATTGAGCAGGTTGATCCCTGGGGATAAAGTAGACTCGATAATACTGTGGCCCTAATGCTTCTATTCGAACCTCGGCCGCCAGCTGCTCATCGGTAAAGGCCTGGTAACTGTAGAGATTCATTGCTATCGAAATAGCGAGTAGTGCAACGGCAATAAACAACATGCCGGACAGACTTTGCAGACTTCCCCACACCAGCCGGCGACGCCATAATCGACGCAGCCCTTTTATTAACATAACGGCACCAAAAACCAGAAAAATACCGATACCTATATATATAGTCGTCATGCGCTACCTTTGATCTGGACTCCTTGCCTAATCTTAGCTTATTCTGACTATCAACAGTGGTAACTATTTGGATATAATAATGAAAAGCCCGCTTGCCTGACGCCCGCGCCCAGGCCAGATTAATCAACAGACAGTGACATAATTGTGAAAAAACACCTTGTTCGAACCCTTTTAGTTAGTATCGTAACGCTGAGTTGCCTAAGCATTCTGAGCTTGTCTGCGTGTGGCAAAAAAGGGCCATTATATATTGAAGACAAGCCACAACCCGTCACAACAACAACCAACAAAGATAAAAAATCTGAAGAATAAAATTTATGGACCATTTCGAATACCAGAATAATGAACTCTTCGCTGAGCAGGTTTCCGTGCAAACGATCGCGGATCAATTCGGCACGCCCTGTTATGTCTATTCACGTGCTACCTTTGAACGCCACTGGCGTGCATTTGATTCAGCACTTGCACAAACGCCGCACCTGATCTGTTATGCGGTCAAGGCTAACTCTAATATTGGTGTTTTAAATATTCTGGCTCGCCTGGGCTCGGGTTTTGACATTGTCTCCGTTGGCGAATTAGAACGAGTACTCAAAGCGGGCGGTGATCCAGCCAAAGTTGTTTTTTCAGGTGTTGCCAAACGACCGGATGAAATTCAACGTGCGCTGGAAGTGGGTATCCACTGTTTTAATGTCGAATCGGAGTCTGAGTTATACCGAATAAATGAAGTTGCTAAACAACTCGATGTGCAGGCACCGATTTCATTGCGTGTAAATCCCGATGTTGATGCGCAAACCCATCCTTATATTGCAACCGGGCTAAAAGAAAACAAGTTTGGTATTACTATCGAAGATGCGATAGCAACCTATAAAATCGCCGCTGGTTTATCGAATATCGAGATTCGTGGTATTGACTGTCATATTGGTTCTCAACTCACCTCGATCACACCCTTTGTCGATGCCTTAACGCGTGTGTTGGCATTACTTGAAAAATTAAAAGCTGAAGGTATCGAAGTTCAACACATCGATATCGGCGGGGGATTAGGTATTCGCTATCAGGATGAAACACCACCCGCTCCCGATGAATATGCCAAAGCCCTCAATAAATTACTGGCGGATTATAATTACAGCGTGATCATGGAGCCAGGGCGCGCCATTGCCGGCAATGCCGGTATTTTAGTAACCCGGGTCGAACATTTGAAACATAACAGCGATCGACACTTTGCCATTATTGATGCTGCCATGAACGATTTAATGCGCCCAGCCCTTTACGGTGCCTGGCAGGCAATTGTCCCGGTAAAACCGCATAAAAATGCACAAACACACAAATACGATGTGGTTGGCCCTATTTGTGAGACCGGAGATTTTCTTGGTAAGCAGCGTGAACTAAATTTACTCGAAGGAGACTTGCTGGCGATTCGTTCTGCCGGGGCATATGGATTTACCATGAGTTCAAATTACAACAGTCGTACTCGTGCGGCCGAAGTGATGGTGGATGGTGATTCGGTTCATCTTGTGCGCAAGCGCGAACGAATTGAAGATTTATTTGCTGATGAAAAGGTACTACCATAGAGCAATCTACAGACTATAGCTGAGAGTTCATCCATTCAATACTTTCACGATCAATCACGTCATCGACGTCAAGCTTCGTTTTTAGAAAACCTAGTTTATATGAATGATTCATCAGGCTTTGCAAAAATTTTTCATCTGCCTTTAAAAATCTCTCGTCCCAACCTAGCCGACCTCTTGCAGATAAAACAACTTTGTGGGCATTAACCTGAATTTGTGCTGCATCCAGAGCACTCCTGATCTTAAATGTTGCTATGATTAAATCGTTAGCTGCATTGGTATCCGCATTTAAATAAGCCACCGCACGCTTATGTGCTTTGAGAACCCTGTGCATGGCGTCCCGGTTTTTGGTCCGAGTTTGCTTGCTTGCAACAATGACGTACCAGGGATAGTTCGGCACCGCCTTATTCATATCAAATAATACTTTAGCATGACCAGAAATCACCGCGAACGAAATATAAGGCTCCCAGGTAAAGGCCGCATCGACCACTTTTTTATTGACTGATGCAACCATCATCTTTGGTGGCATATGTAAAATCGTGACATCTTTATCGGCATCCAGCCTGGCCACATCTTCCAGAATAAATGATTTTAATAACACATCCATGCCGCTGCCATATCGAACCCCGGCAATCTTTTTATTTTTTAAATCTGCTAGTGATTTAATCGGGCTGTCGATGGAGGTAATCAAGGCCGCCTGGCCGTAATTTACCTTGGCAACAATTTTTAGATCGGATCCCTCGGCTATTGAATGATAAACCGGTGGCATTCCAACATAGCCCATATCCAGATCGCCAGCTTCAAACGCCCTTTTTAACAGAGGGCCAGAATTAAAACGTCGCAGCTCAACCTGAACACCCTCGTGATTAAAAAAACCATTATGATAGGCCACCAGTACGGGCGTATTCGCCATGGCGTAGACCCAGCCAATACGAAGAGGATCGGCAGCCAATACACCTGAATTTATTCCGATACAGCCCATCACGAAAAAGAGGCAACGAACTATGTGGGTAATACGACTGCGCACAGATAAAAACCTTACGGAGATAGTTATAGCATTGATGATTATAAATAATATAAGATCTAAGTAACTGTATTTCCACTTATTTAATATATCGGTCATTCGGGCAAAAAGATGAAAATTTCGTTTACCAAGATGCATGGTTTGGGCAATGATTTTGTTGTCATTGATGCGATAAATCAGAATATTCAGCTAAATTCCGAGCAGATCCGCTCAATTTCGGATCGAAATCGAGGGATTGGCTGTGACCAGCTGCTGCTTGTCGAACCACCGGCCGATGAATCCGTGTTATTTAACTATCGTATATTTAACGCTGACGGCCAGGAAGTGGAGCAATGTGGCAATGGTGCCCGCTGTTTTGCCCGCTTTGTTCATGAGCAAAAGCTAACACTGGAAACAACAATACCGGTCGCCACTAACTCGGGCAATATCATATTAACTCTGGAGAAGGACAACCTGGTAACCGTGAATATGGGCATCCCCGAATTTATCCCTGAGCACATTCCTTTTCAGGCAGATGCAGAAGCTAACCACTATTCACTTGAGGTAAATGATCAACAGCTCGATATAGGCGTTGTTTCTATAGGCAATCCACATGCCGTGAGCCAGGTTAACGATATTAAAACAGCGCCCGTATTGATACTTGGTGCAGCGATAGAATCGCATTCGCGTTTCCCTAACCGAGTCAATGCAGGTTTCATGCAGGTAATTGATCAAAACATGATCAAACTGCGTGTCTATGAACGTGGTGTTGGCGAAACTCAGGCATGCGGTACCGGGGCTTGCGCTGCAATGGTGATCGGACGTCGCTGGGATTTACTCGATGAAAACGTACAAGTGATGCTAACAGGTGGTACACTTAAAATCAGCTGGAAGGCAGAAGGCGAGCCAGTCTTTATGACGGGTCCTGCACAATCCGTCTATGAGGGTAGTATAGATTTATGAGCACATCACATAAAACCGATAAACCCGCCATTAACGATTCTGAGAAATCCATCGTTCGCTATTTACGAGATAATCCTGATTTTTTTGAACGTCACCTGGATTTATTAGCCGACATGATACTGCCGCACGATCACCAGGGTGCAATTTCACTGGTAGAACGACAGGTTCAGATTCTACGTGAACAAAAAAATGCTCATAAAAAACGACTCAACACACTAATAGCAAATGCCCAGGTAAATGAAAAACTCAGTACGCAAATAAGTAAACTCATACTCGCCCTGCTTGATAGCCAAAATCTTGATGACGTGCTGGATATTGTGCAAACTCGACTGAGCAAAGATTTTAATGCCGATACCGTCGTAGTCAGGTTATTTAATACCGGTCATCCTTCATTAGCGGCTCGCCCGGATATTATCGACTGGAGCGAGCCTGCCATGGGTGCATTTGAAAAGATCATTAAAGAACGTCGACCCGCTTGCGGACAACTGAAACCGGGACAATTAGAATCACTGTTTAGTGACGATGCGGGGCAAATTGCTTCGGCGGCCTTAATTCCATTGGTCGAAAGCGAAAAATCTAAAACCTGTTACGGCCTGCTTGCGATTGGCAGTCATCAACGTGATCGCTTTCGCGCCGACATGGGTACATTATTTTTATCTCAAATTGGTAATATACTGGCACGTGTCTTAAAACGGACACTCGACACTGAATCGATCAACGATAGCCAGTGACACAATAACTCGAGTCAAAAAAATGAACTCCACCGTCACCTCTAATCTCGCCAGACAGGAGACGGATCGTTATCTGCACAAATTAAAATACGAACGACAACTATCTAAACATACACTTGATAGTTATGCACGTGACCTGAACCGTTTCATTGAACACCTGAATAATAATTCAATACGAGCGCTAACCGAAATAAATGAACAGCTCATTCAATCCTATGTCGCACTACGACATCGACGACAAATAAGTGCAAAATCCATTCAACGTGAATTGAGTTCAATACGTAGTTTTTTTAACTTTCTAATTAGCGAACAAATTTTAACAGTTAACCCGGCTCAAACAGTACGAACCCCTAAAACAGGCCGCAAGTTACCGAAAACGCTCGACGTTGATCAAGTTCAGCATTACCTGGCAATCAACGACTCCACCCCTATCGCTATTCGTGACAAGGCAATTCTGGAATTATTTTATTCGTCGGGCTTACGCCTGGCTGAACTGGTGAACCTTGATATAGCACAGATTGATCTTGCCCAGGGTATGCTCACGGTCACCGGTAAAGGTGATAAAACACGTGTTCTGCCAATGGGAAAACAGGCCATTCATGCCATACAAAAGTGGTTTAAAGTACGTACGAGTAATTTTATAAATGATTCGGCGCCTAAATCCGACGCGGTTTTTTTAAGTAGTAAAGGAACACGACTTGCGGCGCGCAGTATTCAACAACGATTACGCTACTGGGCGCAAAAGCAGGCCCTGCCCAATCACGTTCACCCACATATGTTACGTCATTCGTTTGCCTCGCACATGCTCGAATCCAGTGGTGACCTGCGGGCCGTGCAGGAGCTACTTGGACATAGTGATATTAGCACCACACAAATATATACTCATCTGGATTTTCAGCATCTGGCCAGGGTCTACGACCAGGCACACCCGCGCGCGCGAACCGTTAAAAAAGTGAAGAATAAATCGTAAGATGGTATGAATCTAAACAGATTATAAAATATTTTTAGACTTCAAGGCTAATTAAATAACCCGAAAACTTTCGGATATTCAATACACCTGAATCAAGAATCAAATACTGACCTTTAATACCCTGTAGCACACCTTCAACAACGGGCATCTTGTCAAAATTAAAAGACTTTACTTTTTCAGGATAGGTTACGACGGGATAATCAATATTAACAATCTGATCATTGGCCAGATACTGAATGGCGCTCTCACCTAATTCTTTTTCTAATGCCTGTATTTCTGATTTACATTCCGAATAAAGGCGTTCACGTTCTTCGGCTAAATCAGCATCCGAGGTTTCACCTTTTAACATGCGTTGCCAGGCTGTTTTATCGGCGACATGTTGCTTGAAGATCATTTCAACCTTACCGGAGGTAAGGCGGTCTTTAACGCGAAAAACAGGCAATGCCTGAATGGCACCTTGATCGATCCAGCGCGAAGGCACATTAGGTTGGCGGGTAATACCCACCTTAATCCCAGAGGTTTTCGACAAATAGACTATATGATCCTGAAAACAATGTAACTCACCCCAGCTTGAGTCACGACAGGTACCTTCATGATAATGGCACAGCTCAGGTTTGATAATACAGCTATCGCATTCTGGCAGTGACTGAAAACAGGGGTAACAATAACCCTGCTGAAAGCTCTTTTTGGTTTTACGCCCACAACTTATGCAATTGATTTCACCGTCATATTGCATGCGAACCGATTTGCCAATAAAGGGGTTTAACTCGATGAGTGCTTCATCAATAGGTAATTCGTACTTTACCGGGGATTGTAATGTAGTTTTTAGTTTTTTTATGTTGCCAGATATTTTCATCTGCATATTGTAGCAAACTTATCGACCTGGCAATCCAGTATTCTGCGCTGTCGAGCCACCATGAATAGTATAGTTCGCTATACTTATAAAATGGAAGATCCAACTCTGCTGTTCACAATTTTTCTGATTTTTACCGGTGCGGCTATCCTCGCCACCATTGCCCTGTATGCCCGCCAGGCCATGATCGTTGCCTATATTGTGCTCGGGATTTTATTCGGCCCATCAATATTAGGTTGGGTTCATCATGCAGAACATATCCAGCAAATTGCCGATGTTGGCATTATGTTTTTATTATTTCTGCTTGGTCTGAATCTACACCCACAAAAACTCATCATCTTATTCAAAGAAACCACGGTCGTAACCATTATCAGTTGCGCAATATTTGTTGTGCTCGGCAGCAGTATCCCATTGCTATTTGGGCTAGGCTGGACGGAATCGCTCATCATCGGCTCAACCATGATGTTCTCAAGTACCATCATCGGCTTAAAACTCACCCCAACCACGGAATTACACCACAAGCACATTGGTGAAATCATCATCAGTATATTATTAATGCAGGACATCATCGCCATTATCCTGCTCATCGTACTACAAGCTGGTGGCGGTACCGACGAATTAGCCTTTAATCTGGTTAAACTCGTGTTTGCCTTCATCGGCCTGGCCGTTTTTGCTTACCTGATGGAACGGTTTATTCTCATCAAACTGATTCGTCGCTTCGACAAGATTCAGGAATATATTTTCCTGCTGGCCATTGGCTGGTGCCTGGGCATGGCCGAGTTTGCCAGTTACCTCGGACTCACTCATGAGATCGGAGCCTTTGTCGCTGGCGTTGCCCTCGCCACCCATCGAATCTCCTTTTTCATAGCCGACAGTCTGAAACCCTTAAGGGATTTTTTCCTGATCATCTTTTTCTTTGCCATCGGTGCGGCGATCGACATCAACGCAATGAATGAAGTTATCCTGCCGGCCGCCACCCTGGCCATCGTGATATTAGTCGTAAAACCCGTCGTATTTTCATGGTTACTTCGATTTGAAGGTGAAAGCAAACAACAAGCAACTGAAATTGGCTTTCGTCTTGGACAGGGAAGTGAGTTTGCGTTTTTAATTACCGTGCTTGCGTTAAAACTAAATTTATTAAGTCAGCAGGGCAGTGCCTTAATTCAGCTCGCTACGGTTTTAACATTTATTATTTCAACTTACTACGTGGTCTTCAAATACCCAACTCCGATCGCAGTATCCGACAAGTTGCGTAAAAATTAGATTAGGACGCTCCCACTTACCTGTAATAAATCAATCGATTTCAAAGTAGTTGCGGGTAGCACTCAGAGTTAGGCCCGATGGTTCTATCTCTGTGAACGGGTTGCTCCCGCGTTGATTTTTATTAACACTAATAAGCCTAATGTGAGTATAACTAAAAACAGTGAGCCTGGCTCAGAAACAGATGCAACCAAAACACAGGTTAGTACATCAAGCTGGCCACGCAAAAATCTTTTAGGAAATCCACCAGCAATAGAAAAGTTAGCTTCAGCAAGTGTACTTAAGCCAGCAGGATTAGTATGTAGAAAATCTATAGCGTTACATAAAACGACAGCTATTAAGCATGCGAGAATATATAGACGAAGTCGCGTGTGAATATATCAGATTTTGGAAAAATCGATGGCCATGGTCGCTTTCTCGGAAATACAACATATGCGCTTAATCGACATTCTGCCCTTCTTGCAATCTCAAGTGCCATCGTTGGCGTATACCATGCGATATGCTCAAAATTGACGAAGGATTTGCTTCTAGCAAAATTGCGGATGTTGTCGACGTAGTATGGATTTGGCGTTTTAGCAATAACCTGTCCATTCTCTTTTAAATGACGAATCGAGAATCGGAGGAGATTAACCGGGTTTTCTACATGCTCCAATACATCACCTAAGACAACAAAATCATATTTGCTTCCCAGATACTCCTCGGAAGTTGCATCACATATACGTATATCATATCCACGTTTATTGAGTTCTACTGCCGGTTCTTCCAGAATATCGACGCCCGTTAAATTGCTACAGACATCCTTGAGCCTTTTGTGTTTCCACGAGGGTTTCTCAGTATACGACAGATCGTGCTCAACGGCTCCAATATCCAGACAGGTTGTACCCTTAACCTTGCCTAATAACCATTCCATATAATCAATCTTCTCAATACTGCGAATGCTTTGAAGAAAAACCTGCATCCTCTTTTGTATATCCGGATCACAGGGATCAATGCTAAGTTTCGTCCAGTCCATAAATTTGTTTCCTGAAAGCCTGAATAAATGCAGTGCAAGTTTATAATGCTACATTGGTATTTTAGTCTTATATACTAGCGTATTTATTACTGATTATGAAGATTCTAGAGTAGTGTTTATTCCGAAGAGACGATAGCCTGGGAAACTCTACGTTGACAGGTTGCTCAATATCTGTCAGCCAGTACACATACCGGCCGTAGTTCGACGAGATACGCTCATATATAGCCCAATGTGTAACGCTAGATTCATTCCGAAATACCTTAAAGTTCGCAATTCCACTTACCGATATTAGCCGCTCTCCAGCGGGCAATAATTATTAACAAATTTGTATTTCTTATTTAACTATTCCGCTTTTCTTCATACCGCGGATCACCAACGTTTCCAGTTCTCTTGTAATTTCGCTGGATGAAGATGGATTGAAGCTTTCTGTCTGCCCAGACCAGATCAGTTTTTCATTGACGACGTTGAACATCTTTACATTAAGACTTACGGTGGTATTTGTTTTAGTGTAACCGGGACGATAGACCCTGTCATAAGACGCACCGTAGTAACCATACATGCTATAACCATACGACGTCGGATAATAATCCACCGATGGCGCCACATCAACCTGCTGCTTACTCACACCGAGCAATGTCACGACCATAACCCCGTCAGCACCTGATTTCCTGACGGCACCGAGTACATCCTCCTTGCTACCTGATTCCTTTAAATTGGGTAACAGGGTATAGCTGGCAATTCCGGTCCTGTTTGGCGCATTCAACAGACTACTAAACTCCTGTTCAAACGCACGTCTTTTACCATCATCTTTGATAATACCAATTACCAATATTTTTTTAAGTTGCGGACCTTTGAACTCTGGATCATTCCAGCGGTGCACAAAGGTGGTTGAGCTACATGCGCTGAGTAGAAGTGACAATTCTGTGATTACGGACGAAAGTATGATATTTATTCGGGTAAAATTCATGATCTTTTCGTTAGTCTTTTGGCGGCCAACACATCAGAATCGAGTCCCTTTTAGCCAGGAATTAGCCTGATTGCCGTAAATAAGTATCCAGTTATAATGATATGTAACAAACGTAATAACAATCCATAAACTGGTAAGGTCGGATTGGCTATAGAAAGCAAAAACACCCTTCGCTGAAAAACTTCTCCGTTATTCTCAAATACAGCCCGTTATGTTCCTCGTTCGATTAAATCCCCATGAAAAGCTAAATAACGGCGAACATTCAGATACTTCCATTCTGGATCAGGACTTGCTATTGCTGCTCCACTGACATAGAGCCCACGTCCTTCAAGGCAATGTAAGCTTTTGATCCTGTCTGTATTAGTGCTTCGTTCTGATCTTCATTCGGTAACAATTCACAACCCGGGAACATAAACACCCTTTCACCAGAAATCCACGGCTTATGAATAACCACTCTCCGCCATGGTCACGGCACAACCTGCACTGAATTCCACCACCTACGGCTGAACATTCCTCAGCTTTTCGTCCATTTCTGTCCAATGCTTACCTTCAAGAGCCACTCTACTTTCAAGTGTATGTATTTGTTATATTTTTAATACCCTTTGGAACTTCCAACAAAAGCCGCTATCATATTAGTATGAATATTCACGAGAGTTACTTCAGTATCAAGAATCCGCTTGAGATCCTCGATAGATGGCTTAATCCATATCGATACTCAACGTCTTCTGATTTTCGCGATAAACGGGTTGAGGTTAAATGGACTCAGCGTGCAAATAAGGCATTAAGTTCACGTACTTCGTTGCTCACCATCGAGATGCAGATTTATTTTTCCTGCGTGGTTAAGAAGCGCGTCTTGTTTCACGATGAATCTGATCTTGACGCAGTAACGATAAACGATAAGCTCCGTATCATCTCGCGTGCGGTTCAATCAGGTAGTTGTGATGCGGTTGAGTTTGCGAAGAACTTTCCAATTAAACACGAACTCACCGCAACTAGCGCAAAAAAGATGTTGCCATCATTGTTATGTATCGATTACAAAAATCAGCAATGGGTTGGTGATTTTTCGATTTAAGTTTAAATCTTGTCTCTTACAGTTGAGTAAGCTTGCCAGTATACAGCACTTAGCCCGTCGCTAGGCGGATTTCCCGCCGGTTCAATACGGGCCGCCATGGCATTAGCCTGTATGATCTTCTCAATCAGCTCATCCGAAAGCATCCGGTTTTGTGTTTGATCAGGTGATATCGGTTTATCGCCTTCTTTTATCATTTTAAACTCGAATACCTTGGGAAATTTATGCGCCATGGTACTAGCCATTGCAACAATACCCGGTACGCCAGGACTCATCCCGGAATGTCCTGGCCATGCGAAGTGACGACGCCGTGAGTTAAAGACAAAACCTGCGCAACAACAATCGGAATGAAGAACAATTCTTTATGTCCGGTATTCGAGTCATGGGCCACGGCCACAAAGTCGGTATTGAGGAAATACAACAGGCTATACAAGCTGACACTTAGAGCACCCAATAACCTGGAATGCTAACTAACTTTTTCGTTATTTTATTCTCTAGCCCGGTCTTACCGGCAGACATCATGCTTACTCCAAATTTATAAATTGTAATATTATATATTCCAATCCAGAATACTGGCTGGCATAATTAAGTCACCTGGTAATGTGTCGCTGCACCTGATAGCCCGGAAAGAACCGGTGTATTTAGCTTAGGGAATCGTGTCACAAAATTATGATCTAAACTGTATAGGACTACTATTGAAAGTTATTAAGGAGATATTCCTTGCCGGAATATAAAAACCTGCCCGACATGAACGGTTGGGCCAGCCTGCGTGCCCTGGTTGAAAAAGGCGGCGTGCTTGAGGCCGCACGCACCCTGAATGTTGGCCAACCTGCGGTGACCAAGCGATTACGTACGCTGGAAAAATGTTATGGCATTCCTCTTCTGGAACGAATTTCGGGACGATTACGGCTTACCGACATCGGTGAGAAGGTCTATTTGCTGGCGGTACAAACCCTCGATCGACAAATGTCGTTGCGCGAGGAAATCACCAACCTGTCTCAGGGCAAATCCAGTTTGCGGCTAGAGGTGACCTTTGGAATTGGTGAACACCTGCTGTCAGACTTGCTGCTCAGATTCAAAGAGCAACAACCTGATTACAAAATTGAGACCCGGCTGGCCTATAGCCGTCAGATCCAGACCGATCTGGCCACACGTCGGGCTGATATGGCGCTGGTAGAAAGTGCCCCTGATCACCCCGATATTCTGGTGCAAAAATGGCTCGAAGATGAATTATGGATGCTATGTGGGCCAGAACACCCATTGGCCGGAACGGATATGCTGCCGGTTGAGGATTTGGCTGTTCAATTGTACGTACTGCGTGAATCGCGCTCGTCTATTCGTGAATCGCTGGACGAAGCCTTATCAAGAATTAAACTTGAGCCGCTCAATATCGCCTTTGAAGTGGGTTCCAGTGAGGCCATTATCGATATTCTGGAACGTAACCAGCATGTCAGTTTCCTGCCGCGCTTTGCCGTGTACGAACGCGTCTCGGCCGGTGAGTTGTTTCATATCAAGATTACCGGTTTTAGAATCTTGCGAACTTTGTGGATAGCCCGCAACCGCGCCGCACTCGATCATCCGGTCGCCGAAACCTTTATTGATATGATTCGAAAATTAAATCAAAGCTGAATGTTTAATCCGCCATCTCGTGAAATATTGAACTGATATCTTTTTTCCACTGGGAAATTATTTTTTTAAACTTTGCATCTTCGCTAAAAAATATCTTTTCTGGATCACTGGTGATTAACAGCGTGTCCTGCGCCTCTGAAAAAATGGCAATTTTTAATGGTAAATAAGGAACCCACTCGGGATAGGTATCACCCACCCATTTTATTTCTTCGGCTTTACCAAAAAACACGACACGATATTTATCGGTTTTATATCCGCTTTTAGTTAAACCAATATCCACTCGTTGTACACGACTCAAGGTATAACCATGAGACTTGATTTTCTGTTGCAACTCCAGCATCGCTTCTGGAAAAGTTTGCTGGGTGCGAGTCATAAAGATATCTTCGGCGACACTTGCTGCGGTAAGCGACAGACCCACCAACAATGCAAATACCCTTAACATAGTCAGCTTCATAGTGTTGCTCCTTCCATGATAACTTCATAGGTTTCACGCATGCCTTTGCAGAGATTGTTAAGCTCATCGTTATTAAAAAAGTGCGATAAATGCAGAGGATTAATAGCCATTATCCTGACCTTGCCTTTATGCTCAACGACGGTTAAACGACAGGGTAAAAATAACCCAACCCGCGGATCAACCGTAAGGGCCTCGTTTAATAATTTAAAATTACAAAAATACACCACGACTTTTTTAGCATCTTCCTGCTCGACTTTTACCAGTCCGTAATCAAATTTTTGAGTACGAATAAGACGATAGTTTTCACCAATAACCGCCTGTTTCAGACTCTCCACAGTTTGCTCAAAACTGAGTGAAGATTCCACTTCAAGATAATACGGCTCATCTTCAACATTGGTTCTTGTTGGCAGATTTTTTTCAAATGTTCGGATGTAGGCAACCACATCGTTAATATCTTGCTCACTCATCCCGTGATCTAAAAATGACACCATAGGAGTGCCTTCCCGACCCTGTCGCAAGGTGGCCTGAATCATCGCGTCACTTGCACTCTTTAAGAATCCCTCGTTATTTAACGCCGGGGCAATGATGGGTAGATCTCTCGGACGTGAAAAGGTTACGCCAGTGCCTTTACCACCCTGTCCATGATCACCATGACAGGCTGCGCAATTCTCGCTAAATAATGTAGCACCGTGTTTTGCATTCGCCCTGATCGGTTGCTGTGAGTAGACAGGCGGCGTGGCATTCGCGAAGGTTCGAATATAGGCCACCAAAGCATTGAGCTCATCATCACCAAGACTTTTAAAGGCGGGCATGACTCGACCGACACGACCAAAGCGAATGGTATTCTTCAGAAACCGATCCGAGGCCTGAGCCTGAAACGACTCTAAAGCCAGGGGCACACCGACACCGCCCTTGCCGTCAGCTCCGTGACAGGCAATACAATTCTTTTTATAGAGCATTGCACCCACATGGGTATCCGCCAGAGCGTAACCACTCGTGACCAGTAATAAACAGAATGAAATGAATAAACGCATCGAGTTTCCCGTATCTATATTAGTCTTTCATTATATACTAATAGTAGGTCAATTAAATGACCTGGATCAGTAAAATCACACCAATTTAGTTGGTTTTTCGTTATCCATTATCCACGAACCAGCTCATTACCGTCGGTGTGCTCAAATTGGCTGTGGTATATATCAACCAGGGTACGTTCTGAATAAGTTAATTTGTCATTATTAATCACTATGTTATGACTGAATTCAAGTGTGCGGGCATTATCACGCATAAAGGGCGACTGGATTATGCCCCAATCAGGGTCATCCAGCTTCGCGATGACATTGATAACCACCTCACTGTCGCTTGATGACGGCGCCTCACAAACACCTCCGGCCAGCAGCGCCACACCCCTTGGGATAACAAGTGATTGCATGATCACGTTGCCTGGTTTGTCCCACATCCAGTAACCCGTTTGATCATGAAATACATTGTCATCCGATTTTCGACGAACCTCCTGATGGTAGCGAAGTGCCGCCAGAGTCTGTTGCTCGGCATTGGTTACATCACCAATGGCCTGAAACACAATAGTCTCATAGTAAGGATTTTCTTCAGTCCCATCCGGATCCGGCGCAATGTCCATTCCCCTGTCACCCCGCCATACCCCGATCAATGATTGTAGTGGACCATAATCGACAGCATTTGATTCGGACATACTTTACTCTCCTTTTATAATTACCAGCTTAAGTTTAGACCATTGAGTCATCTTTTCGTCGCGGCTAATGCTGGCATTCGCCGGGCTGGTCGACGGTAATAATACTAAATCAAGTTTGCTATGCAACTCACCCAGTTCAGGTATTACCCTTTTGTGGAATTCAGTCCTGGCTTTTGTGCCATTGAAAAATACATGCCTTATAGAAGGAAAGCTAGTAAATAATTTCTGAAAATTATTTACCTTTATACTGGACGAACGGATTGATGAATCAAGGCTGCCTTGCCGTTGGCAAGATCCAATCACATCCCATAGCGCGATTTTATTTTCGATTAACTGTTTTATTTTTTTCTCGTAAGTTATCGTGGGATCAAAATTTAAATGCGTGGCAACTATTTCCCAAAATAAATTACGTGGATTCGCATAATATTGAGATTGTTGCAAGGATGCCTCACCGGGCATCGAGCCAAGTATCAAGATCTTCGGTTTACCATCAATAATCGGTTTAAAGCCCGTTTTAGACATGGCAATTAAGCCTGATTATTTCTTGCCAATTAATTCTATTTGATAGCCATCCGGATCTTCAACGAAGGCGATGATCGTGGTACCGGCATTCATTGGTCCGGCATCGCGAATAATTTTTCCGCCACGCTCTTTAATTGCATCGGTGGCTTTATAGACGTCATCCACTTCAACCGCAATGTGGCCATAACCGTCACCAATATTATATTTATCCGTATCCCAGTTATGAGTTAATTCGATCGCGGTATGTTCAGATTCGTCCCCATAACCAATAAAGGCCAGGGTAAATTTACCATCTGGATAGTCTTTTTGTCTGAGCAGTGTCATACCCAGCACTTCAGTATAAAAACTGATTGAGGTATTGAGATTGCCAACACGTAACATGGTATGAAGTAATCTCATTTTAATTCCTTAGTTATAAGTTACTTATGATAGGGTTTGCTTAACTCATGCACGGCATCAACAAATGCACCGGCATGTTCTGGATTGACATGCTGATGGATGCCATGCCCCAGATTAAAGACATGTCCAGGTCCACTACCGTAACTTTTTAAAATGTCTGCTACTTCTTCGCGAATGCGTTGCGGTGACGCATATAAAACGGTAGGATCCATGTTGCCCTGCAATGCCACTTTGTTGCCTACTCTTTGACGTGCCAGACCAATATCAATCGTCCAGTCGAGACCCAAAGCATCCGCTCCGCTATTTGCCTGATCTTCCAGCCATTGGCAACCGCCCTTGGAAAAAATGACCACGGGAATTTTTTGTCCGTCGTATTCTCGATTCAGCCCACTGATGATCTGCTGCATGTAGTTTAATGAAAACAATTTGTAATCACGCGTGGTTAAGGCGCCGCCCCAGGTATCAAAGATCATCACCGCCTGCGCACCGGCGGCAATCTGTGCATTTAAATACTGAGTAACCGCCTGTGCCGTCACATCCAGCAGCTTGTGCATGCTTTGTGGATCGTCATAGAGCATGCCTTTCACTTTGGCAAAGTCTTTACTGCCACTGCCTTCAACCATGTAAGTCGCCAATGTCCACGGACTACCGGAAAAACCAATTAATGGCACACTGCCATCCAGTTCCTGGCGAATAGTACGCACTGCGTCCATCACGTAACCCAGTTCCTGTTCCATATCGGGCACAAATAATTTATCCACCGCCGCACGTGACTGTACCGGATTCTTAAAATGAGGGCCTTCACCTTCGGCAAAGTACAGACCCAAACCCATTGCATCGGGAATGGTCAAGATATCCGAAAACAATATTGCTGCATCTAACTCAAAGCGCTCTAACGGTTGCATGGTGACTTCGCATGCTAATTCTGGATTTTTGCATAGATCCATAAAGCTACCGGCCTTTTTGCGGGTGGCTTTATATTCGGGCAGATAGCGCCCGGCCTGACGCATCATCCACACCGGGGTCATATCGACGGGTTGACGAAGTAAGGCTCGTATGAATCGATCGTTTTTTAATGTTGACATAAAAATTAAATCACAATGTTAAAAATTAATTTATTCTATTTATTAAAATTCTGGAGATCCGACAGGGGTATGACGGGCATAGACAACTAAATCTATACGTCTAAATAATCCAGAATACCTTCCGCAGCCTCACGACCTTCAAACACGGCGGTAACCACCAGGTCCGAACCACGTACCATATCGCCACCGGAAAAGATCTTTTTATTCGTGGTTTGAAATTTATATTCCTGATTCTCAGGTGCTATAACTCGACCACGATCGTCCAGTTTAATATTAAACGCACTGAACCAGTCGGCCGGGCTGGGACGAAAACCAAACGCAACGATCACTACGTCGGCAGGGATGATTTCTTCCGAACCCTTCACAGGCACCGGACTGCGACGACCTCGTTCATCTGGCTCACCTAATTCTGTGGTAATAACTTTAATCCCTTCAACTTCATCGTCACCGACAATTTCTATTGGCTGACGATTCCAGAGGAATTGCACACCCTCTTCTTTTGAGTTGGCGACCTCACGTTTTGAACCGGGCATATTGGCCTCATCACGACGATAGGCGCACGATACGGATTCCGCATCCTGGCGAATTGCAGTACGATTACAATCCATCGCCGTATCACCACCACCTAACACTACAACACGTTTGCCTTCCATATTTATATAGTCAGCAGCATCCTTTTCATAATCCCAGCAATGGTTCACATTCGAGATTAAATAATCGAGTGCGATATGCACGCCTGTTAAATCTTCACCGGGGATACCGGCGGTCATCGAACTGTAGGTACCCATACCGAGAAAGACGGCGTCGAACTCGTCAATGATCGTCTGGAAATCAATATCTTTTCCAACTTCAATGTCGGTTTTGAATAACACGCCCATGTCTTCAAAGATCTTACGACGGTGTTTAACCAGTTCTTTTTCAAGTTTAAATTCAGGAATACCAAACATCAGCAGACCACCGATCTCAGGCTGCTTCTCATACACGGTGACATCAACACCATGGCGCGCCAGAATATCTGCGCAACCTAATCCCGCCGGACCCGCACCAACAATAGCCACTTTTTTACCGACACGCTTTACATCGCCCAAGTCCGGCTTCCAGCCCTGTGCAAACGCAGTATCACTAATGTAACGTTCTATAGCGCCAATCGTAACCGCACCGAAACCATCGTTCAGAGTACAGGCACCTTCACAAAGTCGATCCTGGGGGCATACCCGTCCGCAAATTTCCGGTAGTGAATTGGTACGATGCGACATCTCCGCCGCTTCGATAATATTGCCCTCGGCAATCAACTTTAACCAGTTCGGAATATAATTGTGAACAGGACATTTCCACTCACAATACGGATTACCACAGGCAATACAACGATCCGCCTGCTGTGCGACACTCTCAGCGTTAAACTGAGCATAAATCTCGCGATATTCCTTAGTACGTTCTTCAGCCGACTTTTTTACCGGTTCGATACGCGGAACATCTACAAATTGAAAATTATTTGCCATAACTGTCTACTAATTAATTTATATTTTATAAAATAATACTAATGATTGTCTGTTAAGCCGCACGACTCTGCATATCTTCAATCAGAGATTCAAGCGATGCCGCCTTGGGTTTTACCAGCCAGAACTTCGCGATGGCATCGGAAAAATTATCCAGAATCGCCTGGCCACATGGGCTGTTGGTTTCTTTAACAAACTCTTCGACTAACTCACGTAAAAAAACTCGGTGTGCTTCCATATGCTCAGGGGCGATACGTACAATCTCAACATCATGATTATAATTATCACCAAAGGAGTTCTTCTCATCGTATACATAGGCAAAACCGCCGGTCATACCCGCACCAAAATTAATTCCAGTTGAACCTAATACGGCAACAATGCCACCGGTCATATACTCACAACCATGATCACCTATGCCTTCAACCACGGTAGTACAACCGGAGTTACGCACTGCGAATCGCTCACCCGCCATACCCGAGGCAAATAATTTTCCGCCTGTTGCTCCGTACAAACAGGTATTACCTATAATCGTGGTTTCATGTGATTTGAATACACTGCCTTGCGGTGGATACAACACTAACTTTCCACCGGCCATACCTTTGCCAACATAGTCATTAGCGTCACCTTCCAGGTACATATGTAAACCACCGGCATTCCAGACGCCAAAACTCTGCCCGGCCGTACCGGTTAGTTTCAGGCTAATGGGGGTTGATTCCATTCCCAGATCACCATGGCGTACCGCAATCTCTCCTGATAAACGCGCCCCGATTGAACGGTTAATATTTTGCACAGGGTAACTAAATTCAGCCGACTGTTTCGCTTCAATTGCCGGCAAGGCATCTTTAACCATTTGCTCGGCCAGTTCACCTTTATCGAAGGGTTCATTCTTTGGCTCTATACAATAATGAGGCATATCTTTTGCGACACCACCATCCGACAGGATCGGGCTCAGGTCGAGTTTATTTTGCTTAGGTGTGTTGCCGGGTAGCGTTTCAAATAGATCGGTACGACCAATGATATCGGTTAATTTTCGACAACCTGCCTGCGCCAATAATTCTCGAACTTCCTGGGCAATAAACTTGAAGTAGTTCATAACCCACTCAACTTCACCCTTGTAATGTTCCATGCGTAAAATATTATTTTGCGTGGCTACACCGGTCGCACAATTATTTAAATGACAGATTCGTAGATATCGACAGCCCAGCGCAATCATCGGACCGGTTCCAAAACCAAAACTCTCGGCACCCAGTATCGCCGCCTTAATGACATCAAGCCCGGTTTTTAAACCACCATCGGTTTGCAAACGAACTTTACCGCGCAGATTATTGGCACGTAAGATCTGATGGGTCTCGGTTAAACCAAGCTCCCAGGGACTGCCCGCATATTTTACTGAGGTCATGGGTGAGGCACCGGTGCCACCGTCATAACCCGAGATAGTAATTAAATCGGCATAGGCTTTCGCAACGCCAGCGGCAATTGTGCCAACACCGGCTTCAGCCACTAATTTTACTGAAACCAGGCCATCGGGATTAACCTGCTTCAAGTCATAGATTAATTGCGATAAATCTTCAATCGAATAGATGTCATGATGCGGCGGGGGTGATATCAATGACACACCAGTCTTACAGAAGCGTAACTTTGCAATAAAATCATTTACCTTATGACCGGGCAACTGACCACCTTCACCCGGCTTGGCACCCTGGGCGACTTTGATCTGCATGACCTCGGCGCTGCGTAAATACGCAGGGGTAACGCCGAAGCGACCTGAGGCAACCTGCTTAATCTTCGATTTAGTTTTTTTGTTGTAACAACGCTCCGACGTCTCACCACCTTCACCTGAGTTTGATCGTCCTCCTAGCGCATTCATGGCTTCGGCCAGATGTTGATGCGCATCTGGTGAAAGTGCACCGAGTGACATCGCGGCGGTATCAAAGCGAACCACAATATCTTCTATCGACTCCACATCATCAATTTCAATCGGAGTAATGTCAGTTCGTAACACTAACATATCGCGAAGCGATAGTGGCTCACGATTATCGACCAGCTCAGAATAGATTTTATGTTTGCTGTAATCGCCAGTCTTAACCGCTTCCTGCAGGGCATTAACCACGTCCGGATTGTAAGCATGTTCTTCACCACCGTGGATATATTTCAGCAACCCACCCTGGCTAATATTTTTACGTTTGTTCCACGCCAGTTTTACTAACTTACGTTGGTCTTCTTCAAAATCGCTAAAGTGAATACCAGAAACCCGGTTGGTCGTATTCGCAAAACACAGGTCAACCACATCCTGATGCAGACCAACAGATTCAAATAGCTGTGCACCACGATAACTTGCAATCGTCGAGATACCCATTTTCGATGTAACTTTAAATAGACCTTTGTTTATGCCTTTACGATAATTAATGAACAAGGTGTTGGTATCTTTTTCGGTAATTTCTCCACTACGCTGCAAATCCCGAATACATTCGTAGGCCAGGTAAGGATAGATGGCCGTAGCACCATAACCCAATAAAACCGCAAAGTGATGTGGATCGCGTGCCGTCCCGGTCTCAACGACAATATTGGCATCACAGCGTAAACCTTCCTGTGTTAAACGATGATGTACCGCGCCGGTGGCGAGTAAGGCATGTACTGGAGTTTGATCTTTTTGTATATTGCGATCCGTTAACACGATAATAACCGCGCCTTCTTTTATCGCGGTCGTGGCCTGTTCAGCAATATCATTTATCGCCAACTCCAGGCGACCATCTTCAGGATAAGCCAACTCTATAATATGTTTTTTGTAATTCTTCTGATCAAGTTTTAATAATTGCTTAAACTTACTGTGTGACAACACGGGCGATTTAACCAGTACGCGCTGAGCATGATCAGCCGACTCTTCAAACATATTTTTTTCGCGACCAAAACAGGTTTCCAGCGACATGACGATCTGTTCACGGATTGGATCAATCGGTGGATTGGTGACCTGGGCAAACTGTTGCCTGAAATTATCGTAAGGTGAGCGAACCAGACTGGACAATACCGGGAACGGTGTGTCATCGCCCATTGATCCAATCGCCTCCTGGCCGTCTTCAGCCAGAATGCGGATGATCTGATCGCGCTCTTCGAAGCTAACCTGGAATAATTTTTGAAATACATTGAGGGTGTCACTATCCATCGTCGCATCGCCACATTCTTCCTTCAGGCGTGACTCCAAACGTTTGACGTTAGCCTGCATCCATTCTTTATACGGATGACGGCTCTTCAACATGTTGTCGATGTCTTCAGGCAGTAACAATTGGCCCGTTTCGGTATTCGCCGCGATCATCTGTCCGGGTTTTAAACGACCCTTCATAACTACATCTTCAGCCGCATAATCATATACGCCGATTTCAGAAGCTAAGGTAATGTGACGATCTTTGGTGATCACCCAACGTGCCGGACGTAAACCATTTCGATCCATGCTACAGGCCGCGTGCGTACCATCGGTCATGACAATGCCGGCCGGACCATCCCAGGGCTCCATGTGCATCGAGTTAAATTCATAGAAGGCTTTAAGATCTGGATCCATGGTATCGATGTTTTGCCAGGCGGGTGGAATCAACAGGCGCATGGCGCGAAAGATATCCATGCCGCCGGCGAGTAAAGCCTCAAGCATATTGTCCAGACTGTTTGAATCAGAACCGGTCATTGAAACCAGCGGCCGTACCTTGTCCATCGGTAATTCGTCGGTCTCGAACTTATGTCCTCGTGCCACCGACCAGTTGCGGTTACCTTGTACCGTATTAATTTCACCGTTATGAGCCAGATAGCGGAACGGTTGCGCTAGTCGCCATTGCGGCCAGGTATTGGTCGAGAAGCGTTGATGGAAAACACAAAGCGCTGATTCCAGACCACCATCACTGATGTCTTTATAAAAGACAGGCAGGTTTTCCGGCATAACCAGGCCCTTATAGGAGATGACCGTGCTCGACAAGCTGGGGATATAAAACATCTCATCCTGAAGCTCGATTTTTTTCTCACAGACACGACGTGCTATATATAAGTGTCTCTCAAGTGCCTTCGCCGTCATGCCATCTGGGGCATTAACAAAAATTTGTTCGATCTGTGGCAGGCTGCTTAGCGACTCTTCTCCACAGGCCGATGGATCAACTGGCACTGTACGCCAGCCAACACAGTCCAGACCTTCAGCCTTGAGTGCCTGCTCTAATTCAGCACGCGCCGTTTCCGCCAGGGCAGGGTCGGTATTCAGGAACACCATACCCACCGCATACTGATCAGCCAATTTGAAGCCTTTGTCAGCTGCCACTTTTCGTAAAAAACTATCGGGTTTTTTTAATAATAATCCACAACCATCACCGGACTTACCATCTGCCGCAATCGCGCCGCGATGGGTAAGGCGTTGCAAAGCGGTAATTGCAGTCAATACCAGCCAATGGCTTGGCTTACCATCCATATGGGCAATCAGCCCGAAACCACAGTTATCGCGTTCGAATTCAGGGCGATATAAGCCCTGTTGCGCAAGTTTTTTTGTAATATCTGTCATCATATCAACCTTACGAAAACCTGGTTAAATAATAGCCAATCACCAGGCAAAATGGCCTCGCAGTATACAGCCACAGTGCATCGAGCTTCAATCTCTAATCGCTAAGGGATTAACCGCAGCCACGGTAATTACGAGTCCCCACTATTGCATAAAATAATACATATATTTCAATAAGTTAGTGTGAACGAACTGTCACTCTACTGGGCCCGTATTTGGCTAAATAATGGCATCTTGCTACCGATAACCTGTATATGGTTATTACCCCTCGAGAACTGCGCCTATGATCAATACTGCGAGCAAGAAAAATGGGCCTTATGCAGTAACAAACAAATTGTTGCGGTTCTTTTGTTTTCGTACCATCTTAAGCCGCCTGTTATTTACCTCCAGTTTAATCGTGGTCACCAGCCTGGCCATTACCTGGGCCGCGCACTCCGAATTCAGTACCTCGTCAACACAGAGTACTAATCAGCTTACAGAACGTATCCGGGTAAGCAGTGATATGGTCAGACTGCAAAACATGTTGTGGGAAATAGAAACCAACTTTCAAAGCTATATGCTCACTCCAGAGATAGAACTAAAGGAAAAAACTCTTCAATCTATTGATGCGTTAATTAAACAAACGCAAATAATTAAAAATCAACATTGGTTTCAGTCAGACGCTAAAAACCAGAGTGTCATTAACCAGTTTAACTCTGCCACACATTCACTACATAAATCTCTAGAGTTTATTATGGACATGCGCGCCGACCCATTGCTGGTGTTCCCTGCCATGCCACACATGGTCAATACATTGAGCCCAGTTAGCCAACGAATTAACAATACCCTCGGCCTTGCCATTGCAGAATCAAATGATCTAGAACAAAAAGGAATGAACGAAGATATAAAAGAAATTTTTCGAAAAATTCGTTTTACCTGGGTACAAAAAATTAGTACTTTTCGTTTACTAACAACGACTCGAGTAGGCATTTTCACTGGTAATGTCGGAGATGTAATTAATGCTCTGCGCCAAGATATCATGACCTATGATGAGTACATTGAAGAACAGATTAACAAGCTTAATCAACTCGAGGAAAAAGGTTTGTTGGGATTACAACAGACAGAGACAACGATTGAATTAAAACAACTCACCAAAGAGTGGCGTACCAGTTATGAAAAAATCCAACCCTACCTGGCGGACTTTAATAGCTGGAGAAAAGATACTGATATAGTACGTAACGAGATTACCCCACTTTTTTTACACCTCTGGAATCATATCCAGACCATTAATAAAAATCTGGAGTCACGGGCCATACAAAATATTAAATCAACAGAAGATACTTATAAGTTAATCTCCTATTCGCTATGGGGACTGGTAATAATAATTATAACTATCATGGCCATTAGTACCCTGCTATTTGATTACCAGTTACGCCGCCCGATTGTAAGAATAGTTCGCGCACTCAAGGCCGTCGCAAGGGGCGATGAAAACATTAACCTGCCAGACTCGCCCATCACTGAAACTAAAGATTTAATTAGTGCATTTTCAAATATGCGCCAACAGGTGCAGTCTCGTCAGGAACATTTACAGGCCGTACTAACCTATGCCGTTGATGCCATCATTACGACCAACATGAGAGGTACCGTGCGTAGCTTTAATCCAGCCGCTGAGAAAATGTTTGGGCTAACCGCTGAGCAGGCAATTAACGAACCGTTATCGAATTTCATCGTCGATCTCGATGAACTGGTGATGACCCATTCAGGTATTGAGTTTGAATCCTACGCCCATCACACAACGGAGGGAAACTTTCCGATTGGTTTGCGCGTGAGTGCAATGCAGGTTGATGGAGAAGAACTAATGCTCGTGATGATAGCCGACATTCGAGAGCGACGTGAAATGCTCGAAGGCATACAGGCACGTGAACAACGTCTGCAATCCATTATGGACACAGCGGCTGAAGCCATTGTTACATTTGATGAATCAGGTAACATCGAGAACTGGAACCACGCGGCAGAAAATCTGTTTGGCTGGGCAGAAAATACTGTTATCGGCAAAAATTTCTGCAAACATATCAGCATTGAATCGATAACAGATAAACCGGAAAATGACGATCTAACCGAAATAAAACATTATATTGGAGTAGAAACTGAAGTCGTTGGCATACATAAGAACGGCAGCAGTATCCCCCTGTCATTAAAAATTTCGAAAATGACATTGGATGGAAGCCCTAAATATACTGCGTTGCTTGCAAATATCTCTGAACGAAAAGCGATGATGGACAACCTAAAACACATTGCTGAACACGATAGTTTAACCGGCCTGTATAATCGCGCCTTCTTCCATGATTACCTGGAAGAAACCTGTATTCAAGTTAAAGAAACCAAAGCTACCCTTGCGCTACTCTATATTGATCTTGATAATTTTAAATATATCAATGACAGTATAGGCCATTTGGCTGGCGACCAATTGCTTGTTGAGGCATCTAATATATTAAACCGGCGCGCACGTCGTAGTGATATCATTGCCCGCCTGGGGGGCGATGAGTTTGTTGCTATTATTGCTGACGCGGCTCCTGGATCAATTGAAAAAATTGCTGAGTCATTTCGATCCGCACTTGGCGACTACACATTTAAATACGATGGAAAAGCCGTTAATGTTGGTTGCTCAATTGGCGTTACAATAATAGATGAAAACGCGACCTCTTCCAGTAATATACTTGCCCAGGGCGACATAGCCTGTCATTTGGCAAAACGAGCCGGCCGCAATCGTATTCACGTGTTCACCAGTAATGACGAATCCAATGTAAAAAACATGTCGCTGGATATCGGTTGGTCTCAACGTATTCATGATGCCCTGGATAATGACAAGTTTGTACTGGTGACACAGCCTATATTCGAAATTAACGCCAAAGATATTTGCTCCTATGAAGTCCTGGTTCGCATGTTAGATAGCGATGGTGCACTTATAATGCCCGGGGGTTTCTTTTCAACCGCAGAACGTTTTGGCCTGGCGGTAAAAATTGATTTATGGGTTATCACTAATGCCGTTGAAAAACTTTCTCAATTACACCAGATAAATCCTGATATAAATTTCTCTATCAATCTATCTGGCCAATCTATTACGGTGCCGGAAGTCATTGCCCATATCGCTAAACTGTTAAAAGAGAAAAGCCTGGATGCCAGAAAGTTAACGTTTGAAATTACTGAAACGGCAGCAATATCGGATATGGATAGAGCTGTTTTAATGTTAAAAGAATTACGTAAAATGGGTTGCCGAACGGCGCTGGACGACTTCGGTAGCGGTATGTCGTCGTTTGCTTATTTACAGGAAATGCCTGTTGATATTGTCAAGATTGACGGTCGATTCGTTAAGAATATTGCTGATAGCAACGTCGACCAGGCAATTGTACGCGCAATGAACGAAATTGCCCATGCCCTGGGGAAACACACTGTTGCAGAATTTGTAGAAAATGAACATCATCTTAAAATGTTAAAGATAATCGGGGTGGATCGCGTACAGGGTTATCACCTCGGGAAACCCAGTTCGATTGATTTACTCTTCGATGAAGTGAGCAGTAATTACAAATCCGCCTAAATAAGAGATTCGACCACCAGTCCAACCATCTATAAAATTTACGTAGGAGCGAGCTCAGACCGCGATTGCTCCTGTATTTACCAGCATAATATCGCGGTCTGAGCTCGCTCCTACAAAACTATCCTTGTGCTACTGATTTATATATCCAACAAGAAATTCACTTTTAAGCAATTGCGTAATAGCCGCAATGATCGCACCATCCAGTGACTGCGCTGAGCTTCCAGCCGTTTGATAGTTTGCGGTTATTGTCGAAGACTTGCCATTACCCAGGCTAACTGTAAGTTTAACGGACGTGGTTTTATTAAAGGGCTTATTAGTAGCCTGCACATCACTGATCTTCAGGTTAATCGTTTTGAATCCAGTATCAGAAACGATAACATCCCGTTTAGTTAATTCTGATTTTAAAATATTGAGCGTCGCGTCAGTATATTGTTGTAAATCGCCCTTCAAACGAGTTGAGTTTGATCCTTCAAAAATGGTTACCTGTTTCGAATTAGTGTAATAATTTTCTAACGCCACGGATTTACCAGCGACTAATGGTAATACTTTGTCTTTTACCTGGTTTCGGCTATGCGATGCATTTACAAACACCGTGCCACCACAACTCTGCAGCAGGATTGATATTGCTAAAACAAAGACTAATTTTATACCACGATGGTTGTTTCTATTCATATATTTAATCCTGTTAATAATTTATTCAGTTCCGGATAATCAATTTTTGCATTATGGCGCTTATCTACCGGTACATAAGGCACCGATAGTACTTTACTGATTTTTGCCCAAGCTAGTGTTTCTTTTATCTTTTCAGTGTTTGCTGTACGACCGTCTTGCATTTCTATAACCAATATACGTTTACCATTATAAGCCACCATGGCACACCGCCGAACATCTGCATCACAACGCACTACGGTTTCAACTGCAAACGGATAGAGCACGCCATCTTCATCTGATATTTTGGCACTGCACCGTCCCATTAACCACAGCCGCCCCTCATTATCAAAATAACCTGCATCGGCAGTACGATGCCAGGGGCGTCCATCAACAGAAAATTTAGTTTCCTCGTTGCCGATGCCGTTTAAATAGCCGGGTAGCACATGATCCCCGGCAACAACGATTTCACCAATCTCATTTTCAGTTAGACTAAATTCATCTAGTTTCTCTTGTGACATTGGTTTAATCGGTGAGTTCGTTCTATCTTTAATAACCTTAACGTCAATTTGTTGTACTGGCTTACCCGCTAACAGGCCTCGCCCTTGTTTCATATTTATCAGGTCAGTTTCACTAATATCCTGCCAGTGTATATGGGCAATCGGTTCGGCTTCAGTAGATCCGTATACCGCAACGATTTCGCAATTCAATGTTAGTTCTTTCAGCTGGGCCAATAACCCGGGAAATACAGGCGCGCCACCCGTATCGATACGTGCAAACGGTAGTTTCTTATTGCTTGCCAGGCAAAATTCAACAAGCCGCTCAAAAAAGGCCGGAGAGGCGGCACAACGCGACGCTGAAAAAGAATCAGCCTGTTGCAAAATAATACTAGCATCCACTTTCCCAGGAAAACGCAGATCAACATCACATAACAGGCTGGTTATACCCGAAGCCAGATTAGCTAGCACAAAAACAGGTAAGGTACTGACGTCGACCTGACCGGGCTGGTGATCAATATTATCGGCCAGCACTTTATGCTGTGCCAACAGAAAACCATGTGTGCGCACTGCTGCCTTTGGTTGCCCGGTACTGCCACTGGTAAAGGTAATTAATGCGGGTAAATCATCGTCAGCTTTTACAATATCAGTTACGGGTTTGTATTTAGTTAAATCTGAAAATGATCGGGTAAACGGCAACCACCGACCAACACCTATTTTAATCGGGATCGCCCGAAGCGATCGTGACGCAAAGCGCAGCAAATGCGCTTTAGTACTGCCTATAAAGACCTTAGGCCTTACCCGCTTGCAACATTGCTCCAGGTGAGTGAGACCCACTGAGGGATCAACAAACATGGCTATCAGACCAAGGCGAAATAGTGCAACTAAAATAATGTATAGCTCAGCACTAATCGGCTGAAAAACCAATACCGTATCACCTTGCTGTATATCGTAAGACTTTAATAAGGCCGCAAATCGTGCTGACTGACTGTTAATTTGTAAATAAGTTGTTCGACGTTCTTGTCCAACTTTGCCATCAATGATGGCCGTCTGGCTCGCGCGTGACTCAGCCTGTTGTTGTAACACACTGGCGATATTCATAACTTAGCGGAACGGTTTGGAGAACAACGTATAGGTACGCATCGAATTAGCATAATGCCCACTGATGTTGCGTGAAACATTACCGTTATACATCAGCGCATGAATCGCCCGCGTATAACCCATCGTACGTGCCTGTTGTTGAACTTTATCAACCAGCAATGCACCCAGGCCTGCATTACTGCTATCGGGTAATACCGCAACCGTTTTAATTATAACCGTCGTGACTGGCTCACCGCGCTTTTGTTCACTGATATCAGGTATCGCAAATAAATAGCCAATGGCTTGATTGTCTTTTTCAGCAATAATGGTTAACTCGGGAATGACCAGCGGTTTTACTTTCATATATTGCGCCACGAAATCTTCTTCATCCAGTGGCGTGTACAAATAATTTTTACTAAAACTTACCACCGAAATGGAATAGATCCGCCTTAGCTCGCGTTCAAAATTGTTTATATCCAATGCACGAAAACGAACCCCTTTTTGTTCAAGCCGTTGCGCCACTTTTGGCAGACGTTCATCACGTTGATTCAGATCAACCGTTAAACCAGAACTGTATTCGGCCAGAGGCTCAAAACCATAGCTGCGCCAATATTCCGGCCAGGCAGCCGGATTGTCTGGCTCAAGAAAAAAGGGGGGTTCATCACCCGCATCGGTAACAAATCGATAACTACGCCAGGTATTACCGTCCATTGGGCCAATCGCACGTGTACAACCTTCTATTTTCAGTAAAAAACAGGCGTTATTTAACAATACCGCCGTCGGCATATCCTGACCATCCTGCTCATTATCCGACGCATAATGCCCGATCACACCTATCTTTTCATTCTCTAGCGTTGGGACATCTGACCACCATAACGAACATCGTGCCTGCACCTGGCCAAAATCATCGACACAGGCAAGATGGAGATCAACTTGTTGTTGCACGATTATTTCCGGATCGAAATTCTGATAAACACCAGTATTTAAATAGGGGGCTAATTCTGATGGTTTTTTAATTTGAGTAATTATCGACACGCTTTCACCTGAATAATATAAACTTTACTTACGCCATGCTATGTTCATCATCAATTTATCACGAACTCTTAAGGTGATACCGGGTTCTGGCCTGGCCGGTTTATCACTGACAAGGCGCAAACGGCAATGTTGTACTAAATAGACTAACACAATCATTGCCTCCTGAATGGCGAAGTTTTTCCCCATACACATCCTTTGTCCCAGACCAAATGGCATATACGCCATGCTCGCATTGCGCATATTATCAAAGCGCTCTGGCCTGAACTCATTAGCATCCTGCCAAAATTCCGGGTGACGATGCAAAGTATAGATACTAATAAATAGTGTCGAGCCTTTTGCAATGTTATAACCGCCTATTTCATCGGTCTCGCGCGTACTGCGCTCAATCGCCCAAATGGGAGGGTATAAACGAATCGCTTCATAAAAAACCTTGAGGGTATAGCTTAAATTAGACAGTTTTTCGACATCATCAACTGGCCCATTAAAGTGCTGTGTAATCTCATCATAGACTTGTTGTTCAACATCAGGATGCTGTGCCAGTAGATACCATACCCAGGTTAATGCGTTGGCTGTCGTTTCGTGTCCGGCCAACAGCAACGTCACCACTTCATCACGCAACCAGGTAGAATCGAATAAATCTTCACTTTGTTGTGCCTGGATCATCTTATCCAGTAAATCGTCTGAGCCATGATCTACATTTACATCACGCTGCATAAGAATCTTATCCACAATATGATGAAGTTGTTTGCGCTCGCGTACGAAACGTAGATTACCTGCTGTAGGGATAGAAAGAGGAAATGCCAGACCAAATATCCTTTTATATAAATGTAGTAGCGATACATCCATCGACGTTGCTACCTGGTTCGTGGTATGGGTTAAGTCTTCGCTAAGCAGTGACTTGCCAATAACCTGATAGGTTAAATGCATCATCGCCGAGTGGATATCGATCGGCCCATTGAGATTACGCCAGCTATCCAGTAGTAGATTACTCTCTGACACCACCACGTCTTTAAATTTTTTAACGGTATCGAGTCGAAAGGTATTTTGTAATAGACGGCGCTTGTGATACCAGCTATCACCATTATCGGTTAGCAGACTCTGGCCGGCTAACAAACGGATCTGCTTACTGCTTCGCCCATCTTTTTCATAATTGTCTTTATTAGAGATTAAAACGTGTTTGGCAAAATCTGGATGATTAAGCGAATAATACTGAAGATGGGCAACGCGAAATTTTACCAGATCGCCGAAGTCACGATGTATATTCGTCAGCACATCCAGCATGTTGCCGCGAAGGTCCAGAACATTTCCGATTAATGGTAAGCCCTTTGGTCCCGGTGCTGATCGTGAATCAGGGTAGTTATTATTCATTGGTTATAACCATCCGTCGCTTATAATATCGCTCTGCCAACAGGATACCAAATCCATTTCTCACGGATGTGCTGTC
>UOFR01000028.1_pt1 | contig 36352 bp, 24 predicted proteins | sample 1988501 | NCBI WGS metagenome assembly UOFR01 (sample SAMEA4712194, study PRJEB27164) | hydrothermal vent metagenome | biome: marine basaltic hydrothermal vent biome; feature: marine hydrothermal vent; material: mineral | place: Pacific Ocean | collected 2011-06-14/2011-07-23 | depth 1689 m | reverse complement strand
ACAGGGATGTATAAATGTCAAAATTAATATTTTTGATTTCCTCAAAAGACGTTCTAAGGTAAGCTTTATCATGACATTGTTTAATTTTTTTATTAAATGAACTATCAGATTCGCCTTTTGATTTCTTGATTTTACTTTCGTCGCAGGATAGCGTGAATTGTGAAATAATATTAGTAACATCAACCATTGAAAAGTCAGCAATTACTCGTTGCGTGAAGTCGTATTTGCTATATACATTTATTATCCGGCAATCCTTATGGAATTGTGATTTGTTTAATTGGTGTAACTTATTAAAAAATGGTGTGGATAAGTAAAGAATAGATTTAATTTTCCATTTAGCTGGAAAATTTTTATCCTTTGCTATCACCTGTGTAGCTTCGTGTAGAACATTTCCACCATGTGAGTGTACTACAAAATGCATTGATATATCCGTGTCTCTCCATGCGGGATATGCTTCTTTAATTAAACGGGCAAGTTTTTTCCCGGCTTCTTCACGTTCATATATGGAATTATCACCAGACCATGAAACGGTGCCAAATACCTGTAAATCGAGATATTGTTTAGAGAAAATAGCGAGCTTTTTGCGGAATTCCGTATTATCGTCCCAATACTTCCAACTCGCTTCAAATTTTAATTCACTGCTGTTTACGGGGTCTGTTGTTCCGGCAACAAGTATAATTAAATCTTTGACTTTTCTCTTTACACCTTTACGTTTGATAATCTGTTTTTTACTGGAAGATGTAAGCTTGTGTACGGTGGCAGAGGGGTGTCTTGTACTGATTTGTTTTCCTGAACTCATAACTCTGTTCCTTCAGAAGTATCTGATGCGGTAATATGTTTAGCTTCAGCACCTGTTAGTATAGACAGTTCAATTGGGCCAACAACAACATCTACAAAAATTGCTGTACCATTTGTGATTGTCTGGAAATATTTACGCTCATCAGATGCTAATAGCATAGCTTCTTGACCATCATTCATTTTTTTATCTTGTTCATCAATTTTTAGCTGGACCGTCTTGGTTAACCATAATGGATTGGGAGTATCTTCAGATTTCGTACCATCTATTTCGACTTCAAATATATATTCAAGAGGTCCTGACTCATCAGAGTCCATATCTTCTTGACTATCAGTTTCTACCTTCGACGCACTACGTACCCAGGAAACCATATAGTGTCCAGTGCCATCGTCAAGTATTGTGTTTAATGTATCGACCAAGTCATTACTACTATTTTGATCCACTTCATACACCTTTATAACCGCTGTTTCGCCGCCTTTAAAATTCTTGGCGGAAAATTCTGCATTAACTTTATCACCTATAGGGACACGTATTTGACTCCATGTTAAGTTAGTTACCTGCGGCGAATTGGGATCTTTTAACGGTGTTATCCCCGCAAACCCCATCGGCGCGGTCGTACTCACCGGCCCTGGCGGATTCGGCCCCGGTACAGAATAATTCACCTTACCGTTTAGCTGCACGCCACCACTGCCACCAAAGAAAACCTTCTTGCCGTAAAACGAAACCACACCACCCGAGCTAATCTTAAACCCACCTCCAGATTGCTCAAAGGTAATGTCCCCACCGCCCTGACCTTTAACATCAATCTTGTTGGCACTCTGAATAAACACGTCGTTGTTTTTCACCGTGGCAAACAAACCACCCGATCCCTTGATGGTGATGTTCACGTTGTCTTCGACGTCGATTACCATATGCCGCCCGGTTTGCAGTTCGGTGTTTTTGGCTGATTCGGTTTGCATATTTTTATACGCAGCATGACTGTGATCGGTTTTGGCTTGATGGTGTATCTCTTTGCTTTGCGTTTCAGTGCGATGCATGTTTTTGACTTTCACTAACCGGTCGTTACCAACGCGCTCGCTCATGGTGTCGTCACTCTGGCGATGAATGGTCTTTTTGGCAAAGGTCACCATCGCACCGTGTTCGGTGGCGAGTCGTACTTTATGCCCGACCGCCTCGGCGTTCAGGTGCAGGATGTTATAACCCGAGTAAGTCCTCAGCGTAATCGCTTCTTTTTCTTTGGTATCATCAAAGGTCAGTTCGTTATCGCTCATCGTGCGCAGGCGATTCACCGACACATTGGCGCTGGTCACTGGCGAGACGCGTTCCGGGTTGGGCAGGCTGCCGACGATCATCGGTCGATCCGGGTCGCCGTTCAGGCAACTAATTAATACCTCGTCGCCATCGTGCAGAGGCGTATGAAATCCGACGTTGCTTTCATTCGGCAGGCCGCCGTAGGGCGAGACCCGTCGCATCGGAATCGTGGCCTGGGTGTGTGCGCTGGTGGATAAATCAAACAGCGCACGTAATTGATATTTACCTTGCTCATCGAGGCGCGCATAAGGGCCGTCGCTCTCAATGCGGGCGGTCATCGTCATCGGTAATTCAGGGTGGCGCACGGTCGCCGAGCGAAACGGCGTCTCGCGTTTAATGCAGGTGGCTTTGTTGCGATAGGCAATATCCTGATCGCCTTCATTATGGCCGGCGAACTGGCTGGCCTCGTGGATGACCTCACTAATAAAGTAGTCGGCGTTATACTGGCTATCAAAATCGGAGGCTTCCAGCGAACAAATATGCCCGGCGGCCATGTCCACCACGTTGCCGCGCGCGGTCAGGTCAAACGCAAAGGCCCCCGCGCGTTCGGCAATGCGTTTGCTTTGCGCGTCGGACTCATCCAGTGAGCGTGTTCCTAATCCATATAAAGTCTCCCCGGGTTGTGGGGTGGGGCGGATCGACGTCGTGGCTTCAATCGCGGTGCTAGCCAGTAAGGCCGTTGAAGGAGTTTCCTCATTATAATCATGGATTCTAGATTGTGGCACCACGGTGCGCGCATTGGCGGCGAGATGATGCACGCCGACCAGCGCCTGGCCCATGACATCTTCGTTGCCACCACTCGGGGCGATGAAGTGCAGCACCTCACGTGCGATGTACGGGCAGTGGGCGTTGTGATCGGTAAAGACCACGACTTCCTGATCGTCTTTGGCGATCGAATAAAAATAAATTCCGCTGTTGGCGGCCAGGCGCTGAATAAAAGCCCAGTCGGTTTCATTGGCTTGCAAGGTATACGGCTTTACCGGATAGGCACGTGATAAATCGAAATGCAGTTGGTCTTTTAATAGTCCATTACGTTCGCAGGTAAGCTTAATTAAATCAGGGACACTGTGGCCTAAAATAATTCGGGTGTCGGTTTGATGTTTTAATCGCGCTAAATTAGATTCAAAAGTAAGCTCAATGGTTAAACGAGACTCATCTTTCACCCCTAATTCGTTAATTTTTGTTACAACCCCGATTACAGTACGGGCAATACCGTCCTGTCCATGGAACTGTAATTTAGTCGTGGCCCCCACAAAAGAACTTAATGGTGAATACTTATCCGTTAATAAAGTGACTACAAAATTAAACCCATTCGATACGGTTTCAGCCCCTTGCATTGATAAAACGGAATGCGGTGAACCGTTAACGTCGATCGTGATTTTGGCTTTATTTGCCGGGAATTTTGCCATTCCTTGTGCGTTGAGCATGGTATTCCTTCCCCTCGTCGGTATTTCGTTGTGTTGAAATTAATTTTTGTGTCATAACCCAATTGAAACAGATAAACGTTAAACATTCTGATTCGGTTTTTATTATTTTTATGTTGTGGCTAACCTTAGTTTATTTGGTGTCGAGGTGTTAATCAAACGATCAATGAATCCTGTAACAATCTGTAAAAAAACCTGACTTGTAATGTTGTCATGGTTAGGAGAGTATCAGTATTACAGGAAAGGCCATAAGAAAAAAAAGTGTGAACCAGTTCAATGTTTACAAAAAGGTTACACACAAGGCCTCAAAGCTTTGCTAATTTATTATAAAGGCTACTTTTTATAAAATAATTATTAAAGCCATTACAAAGAAAAACTGAATGAACCTGCAAGCGGGCATTCGATTAAACAATAGATGCTGAACGTCACGGAAACACGGACACAAAATAGACGTTCAGGACAATGGGGTTTTGGGAATAGAATTGTATGAATAATTCGACAGGAAAAGTGACTGACTTTGCTAGTTCTTCAGCAGTTAGTACTTCAAAACGACGGGGAAAGGACGATGAACGCCGCGAACGCAAGCTCGCCTTTACACGCTCTTTAGTGCATGGCATTGCCCGCCTTATCGAAGGTCAACGTCAATTTGCTGATGAATTTGGTCTTTCTCATAGCCGTGTGTTCCCAAATAGCTTTGAGGCCCTTGAAGGCCAGACACCTACCCAGCTTGCTATTTCACTCTTTTCCGCTGACTGGAAATCCATTACCGATTTAGAAAACATGTTTCAGGACATGATCATGCATCAGGTTGCGCTGTTTAGTGCGCTTGATGGCATTGCCAAAGAAACGCTTAATCAAATGGGCGATGAAGGTTTGAGCGATGGTCGTTCTAAGGTAAATGACGCCCGCTCATGGCGCTTACATAAAGAACGCTTACAGGAATTACTTGAAAACGATACCTTACGGTTTGACTCAGTTATTGCACCGGGTTTTGTTGATAACTATGTAAAAACCCGTGAGCGCCGTCATAAGTCTGATCGAAAAGCCAAACGTAGTAAAAAACTCAAAAGCGGAAAAGTTGCATGAAGCGAGTTGTAAATACAATCGTACTTGCCGCGACCCTGCTATTCCTGGTGGCATGTGGTGGACCGATGGTTAACATCGGCTTGCAGTCAAACCAGTCATTAAATCCAGATCGTAAGGGCGACCCGCTGCCCGTGGTTATTCGCGTATATCAGCTAAATGATAAGGGCGCGTTCCAGAGCGCGACCTTTAATCAGATCTGGAAAAACGATGAGAGTATTTTAGGTAAAACACTACTTTCGCGTAACGAATTAGTTTTGAACCCGGGCTCAAAAGATGAAGTTGAAGTAGATCGTCATGCCGATGCGAAGTACCTGGCTATTGTGGCGATTTTTCGTAATCCGATTGAACGAAAATGGCGTGCGCTGGAAGATATTACAGCGGGCTGGGTCTCAAAGAAACTGGATCTGTCAGAAAGCATCGAAGTTAGCTTAGTAGGAAATACATTACGTATAACTGAAAACTAACTAATTTAATCGACATCACATCGTGGGGGAGACGCGAGAATGAAGTCATTGAGAAAAGTGATCTGGGCAGAGGGCATGTTCCTCGGCCAGCAGCATTTTCAGCTGTGGGATCAATATTATGAGTCTTATCAAAATCTACAAGCGCGTAGTACCGCGCCGTTGTCATGGGGTGTATTGTCTTATGATATCGACGAAGAAGCGCTTGAAAATGGTCAGTTTCGATTAAGCCAGTGTCAGGTGATTTTTCCAGACGGGCGTGTGGTGAGCTACGACATCAGCGAAGACGCACCGTTAGCACTGGATTTAAAAGGCGGCCACAGTGAAAAAATAGATCTCTATATTTGTTTACCCGCCAACCGGAATGCCAGCGGCATTAATGGTTATCGTGATAACGGTGCCTTATGTGCCTGGAATACCGATTACACCCGTGTTTCCGATGAAAACGATCCCAATCGTCAGCGTGAAGTCATGCTGGGTCGTCCTAACTTAATTTTATTATCCGGTGAAGAGTCGCGTGAAAATTTTGCCTCGCTGCAGATCGCCGAGCTGGTGAATGATGGCGATGATAATTACACCCTGGTCGAGGATTTTATTCCAACCTCGGCGCGCATGAATGCTTCGCCTCGTCTAATTAGCATGATGCAAAGCATACTTGAATTATTTAGTTCTAAAGCGCGTGTCTTAAACGAACAACGTAAACAAATGAGTGCACAGATAGCCACGTTTGGACATACGGATGTGTCCAATTTTTTAGTGTTACAGACATTAAGTGGTGCCATTCCGGTGTTACGTCATTTTAAGGACAATCCACAATTACACCCTGAACAGCTCTATCAATTATTAGTACGTGTTATTGGTCAGCTGTGTCCTTTTAGTTTTGATATCGATGTGCACGGTGTTCCAAAATATCGCCATAACGATTTGACCAAGACCTTTGATGCGATCGAACAACAAATGCGTGGCCTGATTGATGTCGCGATGCCTGATAAGATGGCAACCTTGCAGCTAACTAAAGAAGCTGATCTGCTATGGTCGATCGATAATATTGATAGCAAGCACCTCAAGGGCAATGATTTTTATATCGCCGTGTTATCCCCTATGGATGATCCAATGTGGGTAAAACATTTCGAGAAGATTGTAAAAGTAGGTGCGCGTGCCGACATTGAAATGATAGTCGCTTCTGCTATGCCAGGTGTGCGTATGGTGCATATGCAACGCCCTCCCAGTAACTTACCGATTAAAAGCGGCTACGAGTATTTTCGCGTAGAACGCAAAGGTGATTTCTGGAAACGTATTAACAGCGAACGGACTCTGGGTGTGTATTTACCCAAGGCGTTTAGAAAAATCAAAATGGAAATTGTATTAGTCCCTAGAGATTAAGCGATTTAGCGACTAAACAATTAAAACGGACGGAACCTTTGAAAACAGTTCTAAAAATGAATCCACTACTTGAATGTTGCGCTTCGCTGTTTGCGGCGGCGTCATTATTCAAGCGTTCGGATCGTGGTGCCAAGGTTAATCCCAAATTTCGTCGTGTCATCATGGCCGGTTTTGATGAGCTGGAACGTAAGGCTTTCGAAATGAAGATCCCGGTGCAAAAAGTGAAAGAGGCCAAGTACGCATTGGCAAGTTATGTCGATGAAACCGTATTAACCTCTAACTGGCCAGGCCGCATGGACTGGATGAGCAAGACCTTACAGCTCAGTTTTTTTGGTGAACATATCGGCGGCGAATCCTTTTTCAAACATCTAAATGCACTACGTCGGGCCGGTGACCGTTTTGTTGATGTTCTGGAAATTTATTATGTCTGTCTGCAGCTTGGCTTTGAAGGTAAGTATCGTTTACGCGGTTTAGAGCAATTACTGGCCTTGCAGGTAGATTTACGCAGCCAGATCGAAGGCTATCGTAAATACAATGATAATTATTTGTCACCTTATGGCAGGCCTAAAGAAAGTGTGATGGCGACCATGCGGCGTGAAATTCCTTACTGGGTAATCGGTACGGTTACCGTTGCCGCCGTGTTTTTTACCTATCTGGGGTATGCGGTAGTAACAGAAAATATTGCCAAATCGAATGTAGATGATATTGCTAACCTGGATCAAAAAATGTTTCCAAAACATCGTTCGACGAGTTTTAAAAGGACTGATTACCAGTGATGATCATACTGAGCATGCTTCGATCAACCGTGCTGAGTAAGGCCGGCAGTGTCTTGATCGGCCTGGTCGTGTTGTGCACGCTCATCTGGTTTGCCGGACCGTATGTGGGCATCAAGGAAACCACTCATCGACTGATTATTATCGGTGCGGTAATCGGTATCTATATATTATATCTACTGATTAACTGGATCATTACCCGCAGGCGTGCGGCTAAATTTAATAAAGAACTGGCCGAGCAAGGTGCAGATGAAGGTCATAAGGCTGACATCGCGGCATTACGCGGCAAGATGCAGGATGCGATTTCTTCACTAAAGACCTCCGATCTGGGTATCAAGCATCGTGGTAAAGCGGCACTGTATGCCTTGCCCTGGTATATGGTTATTGGCCCATCGGCGGCGGGTAAAAGCACCTTGCTGCGTAATTCAGGATTACATTTTCCTTATCAACATGCCGATGATGTCGATATTAAAGGTGTCGGTGGCACGCGTAACTGTGACTGGTGGTTCTCTGATGAGGCGGTCATTTTAGATACGGCCGGTCGTTATACAACAGAAGACAATGACAAAACAGAGTGGCTGGAATTTCTGGCGCTGCTGAAAAAACATCGTCGTAAAATGCCGATTAACGGTATTATTGTCGCAATCAGTATTTCTGATCTACTGACCACTGATGACGCCGGTATGGACTGGCACGTTAAAGTGGTTCGTGATCGCATTAACGAACTCATTACCCATCTTGGCTTTGTGTTCCCCTTATATATAGTGTTCACCAAATGCGATCTGCTTAATGGCTTTCAATCTTTCTTTGGCGACCTCAATGAAACTGCACGTGGCCAGGTTTGGGGTTCATACCTGAATATCAAGGCCGGTGAAAACCCGGGTGATTACGTCGATAGAAAATTTGGAGAATTATATATCCGTCTGTGTGAATGGCGAATTCGCAAATTGCATATGCAACGTAAGCAGCAGATCAAATCCCAGATATATGATTTCCCTGCACAATTTCAGGCCGCCGCCATGCGCTTGCTTGAATTTATTAATTTATTGTTTAAGGACAATCCTTATCAGGAAACACCGAACTTCAAAGGCGTGTATTTTACCAGCGGTACCCAGGAAGGTTTGCCGCTACAACGGATTGTTGGCAATCTGCGTCAGGCATTTGGATATGCCGATAAAAAAGATGGCATCGTCACCTCGAAAAATTCCAAAAGTTATTTCATTACCAGCCTGTTAAAAGATGTGATATTCAAATCAGCAATTGATGTCACCATGAGTCGGCGCAAACAAATATTTACTCGCTGGTTTAAAACCGCAACCATTATTGGTTGCTTTGGCTTTATCACTGCTGCGGTTGCCGCTTATAGTACATCGTTCACTAATAATACCCTGTTATTAACGGAAGGCTCGAGTGTAGTCGAAAGTCTTGATAAGGTTCAGCAAAACAGAAACTCAACGACGGCCGATCAGTTTTTGGCTCTGAATAAAGTTTACGATCAATACAAAGCTTTAAAAGTGTTAGAACAGGAACGCCCCTGGTATTTTAAAATGGGGATCTATCATGGTGATCGTCAGATCCAGCCGCTCGAACAGGTCATTATCAAGTCCATGGAACGTGATTTTCTGCTCCCGGTTGCGCGACTGTTAGAGCGTAAGTTGGCTGATTACTCTAAACGCTGGAAGACACTGAAAAAAGAATCTGAGCTGGCCGAGTTACATACCAATTACTATGACACCTTAAAAGTGTATTTAATGTTGTCAACGCCTAAACGTTTAATCGAACAGGAAGCGACACCCCTGTTATTAGCCAGCTGGAAATCGATATTGACCCCGGATGGTCGAATTCCCAATAAGAAACTTAAGAATGTAATGGAAGCAAACAGTGAGACGCTGATTAAGAAATATCTTGCCCATATGCGCCTGCCTTCAAAAGATAAGCTGGCGGCTGCACATTGGCGCATTAATAAAGCCTCTGTTCGTATAGCTCGTTCTCAATTACAAACGCCACCGAATGCTGAGGTGTTGTATACCCAGATTGTGAAGAAAAGCGAAGGTTACCTGAAACCGCTTGAAATTCGCTATGCTTTAAAGACACGTGGTTCAAGTTACTTTTCAAACACGAAAAAAATCCCGGGTATTTTTACTCAAAAAGGCTGGGAGGATTATGCTTCACGTGAATTTAAAGTGGCCGTGCATATGGCCAGTTATGGCGACTGGGTGCTTGGTTCCGAGATTATTCCTGATGTAGGCGATACCGCTGCTAGCAAAGTGAATAAAAATAAATCCGGTAAAGTAAATATTACTTTAGCCAAAGGGCTGGAACAGCAAATACGTCAACGTTATTTTTCTGATTACACCCGTCAATGGTATGACTTTCTTGGCAATGTGAAGATCCAGAGTGATCGCTCTATAAATGACACGGCCAACAAGTTAGATCTTTTAGCGCGCGTTGATGGCCCAATTGCAGAGTTATTTTTATTACTTGATAAGAACATAAATTTACAGGAAGTTGAATGGCGTCAGACCGGCGATAATAATCGTGAGTACGCAAAATTCCCTATTAAAGGCAGCAAGGTTAAAGAGCTTGAGCGTCCCTTTGAAGACCTACGCCGTTTCACCACGCCTGGTGAGAAGTTGGCGATCAGTGAGTTATTGAACAAGTATTTAACGGCGCTGGCTGCCTTGCAGAGTGAGTTTGAAAACCTGCGCACTACTAATGAAAGCGCCCGCGAAGCCGAATTGGTAGCGGCCAATGTATTATCTGGTAAAGGAAATAATACAGCAGTTTATCAGGCAAAAACGGTTACGGTTGGTTTAATTAATGGTAGTCGCTCACGTACGCGTCGTGTGATAGAGCCTCTTTTTATGGCGCCGATTAAAGGTTCATGGCGCGTGATAATGGGTTCGGCGATGGGTGAGATACAAAGTAAATGGCAATCGATTGTTCTTGCTGAATACGAAGATCGCATCCGTGGCCGCTTCCCCTTTACGGATAATGGTCCGGATGCGGCGATTGAGGACGTGGCTGAATTTTTTCATCCTGAAGACGGTGTGCTCTGGACTTTTGTTCGCGATCACCTTGGCTCTTATATATATAAGCATAATGGCAAGTGGCGTCAGCGCTCGTGGATGGGTCTAAGTGCAGGTTTCAACAAAAGTTTTGTATACGCCTTAAATCGCAGTCAGAGAATCAGTAGTGGATTATTTAAGCGTGGTGGAATGACGCCTGAAATGACTTTCTATCTTTATCCAATGCCAACGACGGGTATCAGTGAAATTGCCCTGGAAAGTAATGGGCAACTTTATCGTTATCGAAATGGTCCGCAAGAATGGCGTCGTTTTCAGTGGCCCGGTAATAGTGATAGTACCGGTGCAAGTATTACGGCGGTATCTGAATTAAATAATATGCGTGCAGAGCAAACCGAACACGGCATGTGGGGAATTTTCCATTTGTTTAGAAAGGCACGTTTAGTGAAAGAACGTGGTACCCAGTATTTAAGTGTATGGAATATGGAAGCCATCAATGGTAAGCCGATAAGAGTGAGTTTTAAAGTCAAAGCCGACCGTTCAAATAATTTATTGCAACCTGGTTTGTTTAACAAATACTCTATCCCGAAAAGAATAATTGGTGGTGGTCGCAAACGTCCATCTGTCGCGAGTCGAGGCTAGTTCATGTTTACTTTTAAAAATAAACAGGAAAAAGTTTCCCATCAGCCAGTCATACGCGAAGTGATTGGATGCTGTGGCAAGCTGCCTCTGCATGGCGATTTTATCAAGCACAACATAAAAGTACGTGAAGCCGTTGCTCTGGACGAATGGGTTCAGGATGGGGTTACGTTATTGAATCGGCGGTTTGAGGATCGTTGGAAGAAAGTGTTTTTACTTAGCCCAAATTATCGTTTTGTTTTTGCCGGTAATGAGAACGATAAAACCATGACCGGTGTTATTGCACCTAGCACGGATAAAGTCGGACGTAATTACCCGTTCGTTATGTTTAGAGCAAGTGATAATTCCACATTAAAATATCATCAGGCGGTAACACCGTTAGCGTTTGCTGATACCTACAAATCTTTTGATGCCCTGGCGGCACATCCCTGGAAAAATGAATCGTTGGATATGTTGTTAAATTCAATTGATGTGACCGGTTCGCAACAAATTGATATACAAAACGTTGACTGGACTGAGCGATTACTTTCAACTCTGGAAAACACGACAATCGGGGATATCTGGGAAGAGGTACTACCGGGTTCCGACGAAAAATTAAGAGTCGCCTTTATGTACGTGGTAATGAGCTCCCTGCAAACCGTGGCACGTCGAAGTCCAACCCGCGTTCATTGGGGACTGCGCTTCCCATTACCGACAGGTGATAACGCAATAAAACATATCGTATTCTGGTTGCAACTCAGTAAGACGGCAATCGGTGAACGTAACTGGCGAGCAAATTTTGTCTGGAATCCTGCTGCTCCTGGAATTCCCGCGCGGTTATTGCTCTTTTTTCATCAAATACCTGCTTCTTATTTTACCTTGTTAGTTGAAACTCGCCGCACGGATGACACGGTGATGGATGTGTTACAAGAAATAGAAACACTCAATGCTGATCCTATTCAATTAAGTAAATATCATTTTCCTGCTGACATGAGTCTACAGGAAGTGCTTGACGAAGTAGCTAACTCTACGGTGATGGCATGAGTACTGAAGATACAGTGATAGATACAAGTGAATTGCAGACGGAAGAATCTGTAATCATGAGTATGGACAACATCGAACTCGAAGGTGGCCTTGATGAAGAGCTGGTAAATATGGGTTCAGATGCTGAAGCAAAGCTTGATGTTGATGCAATATTAAATGCCGATCTAAGTGAGCAACCCGAACTGGATAACGATGCAGATGCCTCGCTGGAAGAAGATCCTGTAGTTATTGATACAATTCCCGAGGCGATAGAAGAACTATTACAGCCATTTGAGGGGATTAGTGCGGGAGAAGATCCGCGCTATAGTGATGAGTTTGTTCTGGCAAAGACCGAGATCGACAAACTTGCGTTTAATGACTACAACGCGGTAATGACCTTAGCCAGAGAAATTCTTACCAGTAACGGAAAAGATTTACGTGTCGCAGGTTATTTTACTCTTGCCAATACATATATAAATGGTGCCAAAGGTTTAATTGAGGGGCTAATTTTATATCGCGAGTTAATGGAAAGATTTGGTGATAGTTTATATCCGGAAAAAGAAAATGCGCGCAATAGTGCCCTGTTGTGGTTAAACAACAGCAAGATGCTTGCCTATGTAAAACAGAATCAGGATCCGGTTAGCGAAGAGATCGTACATGATCTAGAAAGACAGATTGAACGTTTAAACGAGGTGATCGTCAGTATTACCAATGACGAATCTCATAGTTTTAATTCACTAAATGACTGGATTAAAAAGAAGAAAGTAGAAGTGTCGGCTCCTCCGCCAGCCCCTGTTCAGGATATCAGCACAGACAATAACAGCGATGTTACTGCTAGAGCCGATATCACCAATACAGTCAGCGGAGGTACAAATTTAAATGATGTTAGTACCGGGCCACAGACTGACATCGTGCGTGGTGAAGCCAGCCCAATAGCGGGTGCCGATATGTCCTCGGTGATGTCAGAAACCGAACTGTATTCTTTCATCCGAAAAATTGTCGACCAGTTGATGTCTGACAAAGAATACGCTCGCGGTATTGCTTATGCACGTGCCGCACGCTGGGGCGGTATGATGATGCCACCGAACGAAGGTGGTAAAACCCGACTGACTGCGCCACGCTCTGCTGGTGTTAATCAAATTACCGCGTCACTTTCTTCTGGCGATAATGAAGCCGCGTTGAAAATGTGCGAAGCCATCTTTTTTGAAATGGGTGGTCATCTGTTATTTGATTTGCAGATGCATGCGCAACGCGCGGCTAAAGCCATGGGTAAAAATGATATTGCTAATTTAATAAGTTATGAAGCGGTCGCGATGATGCAACGTTTTCCAGGGATAGAAGAGCTTCGCTATGACGATGATACTCCCTTTGCGAATGCAGAAACGATTGGCTGGTTAAACAAAATTGGTGGCGGCAGCCAGTCGAGTGGGCCACTTATCTCAGCCGATGATGGTAATGAAGATTTGCTCGAAAAAATTAATGAAGCCTGCGAAGTCGCGAATGATGCTGACCTCAATGCCGGGCTAGCAATGCTAAATGAATATAGACCGAAAACGGAAAAGAATCGTTTTCAGTTGCGCTTGGGTATGTCACAACTTTGTCTGGATCATGGACGGTCAGAACTCGCTTACCCGATGCTGGAAGAATTATTTAAACAGGCTGAACGAACATCACTGGCAATATGGGATGTTCAATTAGCTATGTCAGTTGCCAAACAATTACAAAATGCCTTGCGTAGTGTAATAAGTGGGGCAACAGAACAGAATCGTGCACAGTATGAGCAGCAACTGAATGAAGTGACTGCTCAAATGTGTCGTTGGGATCTGGCCCAGGCTGCGCAGTTCTTATAAGCAGTCTGTAAAGTCAGATAGAATGAAGAATCTCTGATTAAGTTCATTTGCATGGTTTAGTGAATTTATTCAGAGGTTCTAAAAGAAAAAACGTTGAATATAACGGAAATTAAGGAGTAACAAATGGCTGATAGCTTTCAAAATGAGATTCCCAAAGCGCGTGTGAATATCACGCTCGATGTGGAAACTGGGGGCGCACGTAAGAAGCTGGAATTACCTCTAAAAATGCTTGCTTTGGGCGATTTTAGTGGCGGTAAAACCAAGGGCAACGTCGCGAATCGTGAACGGATCAATATTAACAAGGAAAATCTGGAGCAGGTATTAAGTGATTTTACTCCAGAGGCAAAATTCACAGTTGATAACGTAATCAAAAATGATGGTACTGAAATTGGCGTCAATTTAAAGTTTGATAACTTTAAAAAGTTCAACCCTGAACAGGTTGCCAGACAGGTTCCAGAATTAGATAACCTGTTATCAATGCGTAACTTGTTAAAAGATCTTAAATCTAATTTGTTAGACAACGGTAAATTCCGCCGTGAGTTAGAAAAGATCGTCCAAAATCAACCAGAACTTGAAGGTCTCAAGGCAGAACTCGACAAGCTTGCACCGAAAGAAGAAACCGGTGAGAAAGAAGCCGAATCTACTGAGTCTTAACCAGTTAACTAGCTAGGGGAGTAATACTAATGGCTATTCAAGAACATGCAGGTGCTGATGAAGCAGTTGTAGAAGAACAGGATGCAAATGTATATGAGCGTCTATGTGATCTGGTTGATATAAAACCAGTTACCGATCCGGTTGCCTATGATGCGTTTAGTGATGTCACTGCGATGGCAGATACATCATTGAATGAACGTTTAACGGCCGCATTGCAAGTCTTTTTAGAAGTAATGGAAGACAGTGCAACCGGTAGTATCAAGATCGATAAAGTTTTGCTTGATCAATATATTGCCAAGATCGACCTGACATTGAGTAAACAGCTTGACGCGATCATGCATCATGAACGTTTTCAGGAAATCGAATCAGCCTGGAAAGGTTTGAAATACCTGGTTGAACGTACTGACTTCAAGGCAAATTGTCGTATCGAACTACTTGATGTTTCAAAAGACGATCTACGCGAAGACTTTGAAGATGCGCCAGACACCACACAGTCAGGTCTCTATAAACATATTTACGTGCAGGAATATGACACCCCAGGGGGTGAGCCTATTTCAACCGTCGTTTCAAACTATGAGTTTGATGCCGGTGCACAGGATGTGGCCTTGTTGACCGAATTATCTCGCGTCTCATCAGTAACGCATTGTCCGTTCCTGGGTTCGGTAGGCCCGATGTTCTTTAAGAAAGGCGATATAAACGACCTGTCTAAAGTTCATGACCTGGAAAACTACATGGATCGTGCGGAATACATTCGCTGGCGTGGATTACGTGAATCAGAAGATTCTCGTTACCTGGGTTTAACCCTGCCACGCTTCCTGTTGCGTTTACCTTATGGACAGGAAAATAACCCGGTACGAGCCTTTAACTACGAAGAAGAAGTGAATGCTGAAGGTAGTGAAAATTATCTTTGGGGTAACGCAAGCTTTGCCTTCGCAGCCAACATGGCACGTAGCTTTAAGGAAAATGGCTGGTGTGTGAATATTCGTGGACCTGAGTCAGGTGGTAAAGTCGAAAGTCTGCCTATTCATTTATATGATGCCGGTAAAGGCTTACAGGGCAAAATTCCAACGGAAATCATTATTCCTGAAACCCGTGAACTGGAATTTGCTGAACTGGGCTTTATCCCACTGAGTTACTACAAGAACAGCGATTACGCCTGTTTCTTCTCCGCTAACTCAGCGCAAAAAGCACCCGAGTACAGCACGCCAGAGGCGACTGCAAACAGTCGTATTAATGCGCGCCTTCCTTATATTTTCCTGGTCTCGCGTTTGGCGCATTACTTAAAAGTGCTGCAACGTGAAAACATTGGTTCTACCAAGAGTCGTAAAGTGCTCGAGATGGAACTCAATGACTGGATACAAACTTTAGTCACCAAGATGAACGATCCTGAGCCTGATTTGATTGCGACCCATCCATTGCGTGATGGCCGTGTTGAAGTCACCGAGATCGTTGAAAATCCTGGTTTCTATAGCGTTAGTTTATACGTTATGCCGCATTTCCAGATTGAAGGCGTGGACGTGAAATTATCACTGGTTGCACAAATGCCAGCGGATAACGACTAACAACAGAAATCTCAAGCGGTGGAGGGAATCGCCGCGGTGTTTACAGCTCTGTCTTTGGATGGTTGAGGTAAATGCCAAAATGGCAGCGTGCAAAGGAATCGTGCGTTGAAACTTGAGTGTGCTTTCTATGGCGTAATGCTATGTATGCTCAGGACTGGTGGACTTAAATGTTAAATTATTAGTGTTTAAGTCATGGAAATTGAATATAACTTTAAAAAGGAAGAAATATTATGCCTATTCCAGCATATGTATCAGTAACTGATGACACAGGTAAGAAACTAGACGGTTCAGTAACCATCGCAGGCCGTGAAGGAACTTCAGAAGTAGTTGAGTTCTGTCACGAAGTACGCATGCCAATTGATGCCGATGACGGCACCATCACTGGCACTCGTAAGCACGAGCCTTTCATTTTTACTAAATCATATGACGCAATGTCACCGTATCTTTATAAAGCGGTAACTAACGGTCAGACTCTGAAAGAGTTAACCATGATTTGGTACAAAATCGATGAAACTGGCGCTGAAAAGGAGTATTTCCGTCATACATTAGAGGACGTAAAAATTACCTCAATCAAACCTAAGATGCATAACGTTAAGGATTTAGATAAAGAGCGTTATCCTCATCTGGAAGAAGTGAGCTGTAAGTACGGTAAGGTCACCTGGACTTATGCGGACGGCAACATCTCATTCTCTGACTCATGGGTCGAAGGTAGATAAGCAGTACCGGGGTATGTGCTTTGCACATACCCCATTTACTTTGCTTAATAAAGAAATACATAACAAAAGACAGGACAAATGCAGCACGCATTATTTGAAGTATTAACCGGGCAATTTTCAAACGGTCAAACGATTGAAGATGTGCCACGTAGCGGGGATATCCAGATGAGTATCATGGATCATCTAACCCGTCTACTTAATGCGCGTAAGGGATCGATGATTCATGATCCCGATTATGGTTTGACCGATATAGGTCAGATCTATCAAAGCCTGCCTTATTCTGTAAATGAATTGATCGATGTTATAAGAAAGGCCATTTTAAAATACGAACCCAGGTTGGCTCGTGTCGATGTATCGTTCAAACCGATTGTAACCACCGATTGTGTGTTGCACCTGGAAATATTTGGACGCTTACGGAATGGTGAATTCGTTTCTTATGACACCTTTTTTCTAAGTGGCGGTAATGCCCAGATTAAACCAGGTCGTAGAAAAAAATGATGGGTTGGGATTATTAACAAATGCGTGATTATTACGAAGCGGAATTAAGATTATTGCATGACTCTGCACTGGATTTTGCCAAGGCTTATCCAGAACAGGCGGGCATGCTTAATCTTAATGAAGTAAAGGATCGCGATCCGTATATCGAACGCTTGCTTGAAGGTATGGCGTACTTAACCGCGCAAATTCGTCAGCACATCGATGACGACATTCCTGAAATCAGCGAAACTCTATTAAATCAGCTCTGGCCGCATTTCCTGCGCCCTTACCCATCGGCATCGGTCGCCAACTTTACGCCGCGGATAGGTCAAATACAGACTACCCAGGAAATTGAAAAGGGCACGATCCTGCTTACATCATCCGTAGGCGACGAGCGAGTGATTTGCCGTTTTCGTTCTACCACGGATGTAAAACTTAATCCGATACGCATTATCAAGATGGATTTGAATGAGCCTGCCGGTGGTGGGACGACAATCAAGCTTAGTTTCCAGATGGATACCGGTTTATCGGGGCACGATCTTGATCTTGCTGATTTAAAATTTTACCTGCATGCCGATCCGGCCATTGCGAACTGGTTGCATTATCAAATGTGCATGCAGTTAGAGACCGTGCGGGTACTGTTTCCCGAACAGCCAACAAAAAAACCAGTGGTGATGCAAGGTCGTGAGGCGGTAAAACCGGCTCACCTTAGCCCCGAAGATGCTTTGATTAACATGTCCGGGCGTAGCTTCCACGGCTTTCATTTACTACAGGATCTATTTTGTTTTCGTGAAAAATATATGTTTTTCACTTTAAAAGGTTTAGAGAATGTTGATTGGCCATACACCTCGTCGACTTTTGATATTGAATTCAAGATCAAAGGCATATGTCCATCGGATCATAATCTTAAAAAAGAAACCTTTTTGTTACATTGCTCGCCGATAGTTAATCTGTTTGAGCATACCAGTGAACCTATTCACCTGTCGCATCGGCGCAGTGAGTATCCGGTCATCGCTGATACACACGCCCGTGAAGGCATGCAGGTTTACAGCCTGGATAATGTGGTGGGCATTGATTCTGAAACCGGTGACCGGCATGAATATACACCGATGTACACCTTTCAGCACCGTGCGAAGAATGGACGATTTTTCCATTCACATCGTAAAACGATTAGTTCTGAGCAAACTACCACTTATCTTAGTGTCGGTGGTAAAACCAATTTTAAGACTGAGATGTTGTCGTGTACATTAACTGGATGTAACGGCAGCTATCCGCGACGTTACTTAAAAGAAAATGATATTCGTACGCCCTCGGTTGACTTTCCATCTTACGCGGCGTTTACCAATATCACACGTCCAACCGCGATGTTAGAGCCGCCGGAAAAATCACGTTTTCAATGGAATCTGATCTCACATCTTTCCTTGAATTACGATTCAATTGTGAACAAAGATACACTGCAACGTTTACTGGGCCTGTATGACTGGAGCCATAACGAACAAAATAAACGTCGTATCGAAGGTATTAAAGATATTGAAGTTAAGGCCGTGGATCGCATCCGTCGTGGCGCGCTGATGCGCGGTCTCGATATTCGACTGACTTTACACGAAGATCATTATCGATCTATTCCCGATATTTATTTATTTGGCCAGGTATTGCACCACTTTTTCAGTATGTACGCGGCAATGAACTGTTTTATTCAAACGCGTATTGTATGTCATCCATCAACCGAGGAGCTCGTGTGGGAACCACTAGTCGGCGAAAACTCCCCGATTTAATCGAGGATGTTTTTGCGAACGCACCTAAGTACGAATTCTATCAGGTAATACGCTTACTTGAGTCGGGCTGGTATGGCCACGGATCAGTAGGTAAAGGTCTTGATAAATGGTTGCGTATGCGCCCGTCACCGGAGATCAGTTTTCCTGCCGCGGATGTGCGTCGATGTTCATTTGATGACAATGGCATGGTTGATCTTGAGTTGAATTTTATGGGTTTGTACGGTGTCGATGCACCCGTACCACACTACATGATCGAACATGTGGCTCGTAATGATGAAAGCAGTGATGCGATGCGTGGCTTTCTCGATATTTTTTCTCATCGAATGTATGCCCTGTTTTACATGGCCTGGAAAAAATACCGGCCCTATATTGATTTAGATCAACCTGATTCGGCCTATGTTGATTATGTTCTTGCATTGTCAGGTTCAACGTTAGATGAGAATGACACCGTCGAGCTTGGTTTTAGTGGTGCGATGGGTTCACGAGTACGGAACGCCACCTCACTGGCGGGAATGTTGACTGAATATATGGGTGATACACCGGCTGAAGTTCGTGAGTTTGTACCGCGTTGGGTCAAGATCGACAGCGAGGCCTTTGTCGGGGGTGAATTTCATCAGGCCATGGAGCTGGGTGACAACACCATCCTGGGTGATGAAGTACTCGACATCAGTGGCAAGATCGATATCTGTATCGGCCCAATGGATGTTGCCGCGGTTAAAAAATTATTACCGGGTCGCCCGGATGCCACGGCACTGGGAAATTTAATTCGTCGTTACCTGGATCCGACGATTGATTTTGATCTCATTCTATTAGTAAAACCATCATCAATATTAGGCATGCAATTAGGGGATGATGATGTGATGTTGGGCTGGTCTACCTGGGTCGGTTATCAGATGTCTGAACTGGATGAAATTCGTATTCCGGGTGAAACGTTATTAATGCAAAACGAAAAAGATCAGACTGAACAAATGAAAAAGACCAAAGCCGAACTGGCAATGGTCGCGTAAGAAAGTTACGTAACAAACAAGTGAAAGGGGAAGAAGCTTGAATAATAAACACGTCAAAACGCTACTGGAAAAGCTAAATGATTATTGTGCTCGTGCACTGGAAAACTCGGCGGCCTTTGCCAGCACACGTACTCACTATGAGGTAACGCTGGATCATTTTGTAATCAAGCTCATGGAAGAAGGTGGCAGCGATTTTGATCGGGCAATGGAACACTTTGGTATCGATCAGGATAAACTCTGGCAGGATATTCTTGAGCACATGAGTCGATTCAATTCGAATAACCAGGGAAAACCCGGTTTTTCTCCAGTTTTATTTCAGTGGCTGGAAAAAGCCTATATAGCGTCTTCGTTACATTACGGTATGGAACAGATTCGCTCTGTCGCGTTACTTGATGCCTTAATTGAGATGTCACCAATCCTGCCAGGTTCGGCCTATCAGGTGCTGGATAATATCTCGCTCGATGTATTACGGAAAAATTATGAAGCGATCATTGATGGTTCGGTCGAGGCGGAATCGTATGTGCCACTGGACTTAACCATACCGAGAACTGCGCAAGAAATCCCCACCGCAGCGAAAGCTGGCTCCAAAGGCGCTAAAGCATCCGCTACAGACGCCCCTGCGGCCGATTCTGCGCTGGCACGTTTTACTGAAGACGTGACCGCCAAAGCTGCTTCTGGAAAGATTGATCCCGTACTTGGACGTGATGATGAAATACGATTAATGATCGATATCCTGAGTCGTCGTCGCAAAAACAATCCTATTTTAGTTGGTGAGCCTGGCGTGGGTAAAACGGCATTAGTGGAAGGTTTAGCCCTACGTATCGCGGAAGATACCGTTCCCGATAGCTTGAAAAAGATTCGTTTACATACTCTGGACCTGGGTCTGTTGCAGGCCGGTGCCGGTGTTAAAGGTGAATTTGAAAAACGCCTAAAAGCCGTAATCGATGAAGTTAAAAATTCGACTACTCCAATAATCATGTTCATCGATGAGGCGCATACCTTAATTGGTGCTGGTGGTCAGGCGGGCATGAGTGATGCAGCGAATTTATTAAAACCAGCGCTGGCGCGCGGCGAGTTACGTACCATTGCCGCGACCACCTGGTCTGAATACAAACAATACTTTGAGCGCGACGCGGCACTGGAACGTCGTTTTCAACTCGTCAAAGTCGAAGAGCCATCAATTGATAAAGCCATATTAATGCTTAATGGTTTAAAAGATCAGTACCAGGAACACCATAATATATTAATCACCGATGAAGCCATTGATGCGGCTGTGAAACTGTCCAGCCGGTATATTAATGGCCGATTCTTACCCGACAAAGCGATTGATTTGTTAGACACGGCGGCGGCACGAATTCGTATGGGGCAGGCCACCAAACCCGCCTCAATTGAATCGGCTGACAGTCATATTGTGTATATAGAAAAACGCCTGAAGCAACTTGAAGAAGAGGATAAAGACGGCCTGTTTGTGGATCAACGTCTTGTAGAAAAATTGAAAGAAGACATGCAGGAAACGATAAGCAAACGTGATGAAGAAATCGCTCGTTGGGAGCAGGAAGTAAAACTGGTTGGAACAATTCACGAGAAACGTGAAGAGTTAAAAGGCCATTATGCTGCTGACAAACCCGATCAAAAGGCGATCGACAAGTCTTTAAGCGCAAGCAAAAAAGCGCGCGTAACATTAGTCGATATTCAGGGCCAGGAGCCACTGGTGCAAGCCGAAGTGAATGGTGCGGCGATATCGAAAATTATTTCCGACTGGACCGGTATCCCGGTCGGCAACATGCAAAAGAACGATGCCAATGCCTTGATTGCGTTTGAAGATCGCATTGGCTGTCGGGTAGTGGGTCAGGAAATGGCGGTGGCCAGTATTGGTCGTGCGATTCGAAGTGCCCGCGCCGGACTTAGTAATCCCGATTCCCCACTAGGCGTATTTTTACTAACTGGTCCCAGTGGTGTCGGCAAAACCGAAACCGCACGTGCGATCGCCGAAGAGTTATACGGTGGAGAACGTTTTCTGATTACCATTAATATGAGCGAATACCAGGAAGCGCACACCGTTTCTCAATTAAAAGGCTCACCTCCAGGTTATGTCGGTTACGGTGAAGGCGGCGTATTAACTGAAGCCGTCCGTCAACGTCCGTATTCAGTTGTATTATTAGATGAAGTTGAAAAATCACACCCAGACGTAATGAACCTGTTTTATCAGGTATTTGATCGCGGCTTTATGCGCGATGGTGAAGGTCGAGAGATCGATTTTAAAAATACCATTATTCTGATGACATCCAATTTAGCCAGCGCCGAAATCACCGAGATGACCCAGCCTCCGGAAGAAACGGAAGAACAAGGTCCGGTTGTGCAAGGTATCGAAGTAGGTGACAGTGCCGCATCCGTTGCGATGCACACCGAAAAAAGTACGGATGTCGAACAGGCAGCAGATGATGCTGAAGCACAGGAAGAGTGGCAAATGCCGAGCATAGGCTCCATCCGTGAAAGCATTACGCCGATTTTAATGCGTCATTTCCAGCCGGCTTTATTAGGCCGTATGCAGGTCGTGCCCTTTATTTCGCTGGAGCAGGATGCACTGAAAAACATCGTTGCACTCAAACTCGATAGCGTGGCACAACGACTCAACAACACTCACGACATGGAATTCCGTTGTCAGCCTGAAGTTCTGGACTACCTGGCGTTACGCTGTAATCAAACAGAGACCGGCGCACGTTACATAAACTCAATCATTGAACAACAATTATTACCAGAAGTAGCCAGAAGTATTTTGGCTTATATGATGGAAGATGATATGCCCGACATTCTCACCCTGGAACTTGATGATAATGGTGAGATGTCTCTGGTATTTGCGGATAAACAACCCGCGGCTGAAGCTGAAGAAGCTATCGCTTAAAAAGGATAATTAAAGGAAAACTGTTTACATGGATGCGACCACCTTAGGAAAATTAGCTCAGGACGTAGCGGCGGCCAACGAAGGACAACTACATCTGTCCATTGCTGGCGTCAATACTGATGATGTAACCTTTTTGAGTTTTGACAGTGAGGGTCATGCTTTATCAAGTGATTATCGTTTCAATTTCATGCTTGAGCTAACCACGGTGCTCGACCTGACCAAGGTCATTGGCAGCGCCGCTTACTTTGAAGTTCTTGATAATAACGAGCCGGTTTACATTCACGGTATTATCACCGAAGCCAGCTATTTAGGGTCACGTACCGATGGTGAAACCTATTACATCAGCATGAATTCGATGCTGAACCCACTTAAAAATAATCGTCAGAACCGGGTCTATTTAAACAAACACGTCAAACAGATTGTGCAAGATGTATTAGAAGATGCGCAGTTTAATAACGCCGAGTTTGAGTTTAAAACTCAGGGCGAATACCCGCTACGCGAATTCACGGTGCAATACGATGAAAGCGATTATGATTTTATCCAGCGCCTACTGGCCTACGAAGGGATGTTTTTCACCTTCGAACAAAAGGCGGACGGAGCGAAACTCATTATCTACGACAACATTGTCGATGTTCCTGCGTTTGAGTTAGGCGAGTTGACCTATGAGACGCAAAGCGGACAGGTGCGTTCCATGCAAACTATTTATACCCTGAATCGTCAGTCGCAAATGCTCACCGACAATGTCAAATTTAAGGACTATAACTACCGTACTCCGGAGGCGAGTCTAGAAGCCATCGCTTCACGTTCCACCAATACCAGTGGGCAAGGCACTGATTATCGCTATGGTGAACACTATAAAACTCTGGATGACGGTGATCGTATTGCTAAATTACGCCAGGAGGCATTGGACTGGCCACGTGAAGTCTATGTTGCTGATACCAATTGTCGTGCCCTTGTTCCCGGTCAGAAATTCACTCTGACCAATCACCCCAATGAATCTCTGAACGGCGACTATTATATAGTACGAATCGAGCATCAGGGCGACCAGTCCGGTGCGCTGGCCTATGGCAGTTTGGTCAGTGGCATGTTGTATAAAAGCCAGTTGACCCTGGTCAAGGCGGGCATTCCCTATCGAGCGGCCTTACCCGCACGTCGTTATCGACACGGAGTGTTCACCGCCAAGGTCGAAACCACCGGTGGTGACTATGCCTATCTGGATGAGCAAGGCCGATATCATGTGCGTCTACCCTTTGATCTATCCATGCAACCCGAAGGCGAAGCGAGTCATCCCGTGCGTCAGGCCCAGACCTATTCGGGTATGGAATACGGTATGCACTTTCCCCTGCATGCCGGTACTGAAGTGATCCTCACCAGCGTCAACGGTGATGTCGATCGGCCAATTATGTTAGGTGCATTGCATAACCCGGAATTACCTAATTTAGTCACCTCGAAAAACAACAGCCATAACCTGTTGCGCTCCTGGGGCGATAATGAATTATTAATGGAAGACCGTAAGGGCGAAGAGCGTATTGACCTGTTTACCCGCGAGCGTAAAAACTCATTAAAACTCGACGCCAAATCCGGCAAACATAAAATTTATTTGGGCACCGAAGAAGGCGAGATGGAACAATACGCCGCCAAGACCATGCTCATTGAATCGGGTGATACGCAAACCATACAGAGCGGTAACGATCATATTTTAACGGTCGAAAACTCGCACTCGCTGCATACTGAGAAAAAACAGATTGAATACAAGGCCAAAACCGATATCCGCTTCAAGGCCGGTAACAACATTAGCCTCAGCAGCGAAACGCAAAACGTCGAGATGAAAGCCGGTAAAGACATGATCATCGATGTGAATAACAACCTGTCATTAGAAGTGCGTAATAAAAACCTGAACATCGTCTGCAAAAGCGGCAACTTTGAAATCAAGGCCGCCAAAGCGATCACGGTCAAAGGCCAGGGCGGCGGTAACATCAATATCAGCCAGGCGGGTGGTTCGGTGGTCATTGACACCGGCGGCGCGATTGCGATCAAGGGTACCACCGTCAACATCGATGGCAACGCCGTCTACCTCAAAGGTGCCACCGCCAAAGAAGGCGGCGGGGGCAGCGGGGGTGGCGCCAGTGGCTCCGGCTCGGGTACCGATATATCAAAACTCAGTTTAGCCGCGCTGGATGTGTTTAATCATGTCGTGCGTAAGGCGCAGGATATCGCTGCAACGATAAATTCACCGACGGCGAAAGAACAAGTTACAGCTGAAGATTTAACTATAGATCAGGAGCAGGCTAGTTCCGATACTGATTCTAATTTACCGGAAGGTGCAAAATATGGTGAGGCGAAACCTGGGTTACCGGCCAGGAAAAGAACAAATCCAGGTTGGCCAGATTTGCCCAGTCGACAAACTAAGAATTTTGAGTCAGTTGAACCAGTAACTTTAAATAAAGGCGATAAAATATATAGAATTATTGATGATGATGCTAATCCGGCTGGAGGTTATTGGTCAAACGAGCTTCCTGCCTCGAAAGCAGACTGGCGCTCTGATTTTGCTGTTAAAGAGGGATGGAACGATAACGGAAAATATGTTGAATACATAGTTGAGGATGATGCCGGGTTAAATGTCTGGAGTGGGAAAACTGCCGGGCAGAATTTAGAAGGAACGAATTCGTATTTGCCAGGTGGTGCGGAACAAATATGGATGCCAGCCGGAACGGTAGAACCTACTAGTGCCAAGCCAACAAACTGGAATGCCTGATCTATGATAGACAAAGAACTCTTTTCAGAATTAGTTAAACAAAATCAAGTTTTGATTGATAAAATTGTTTTAGCGATAAATGAATCAATTAAGGCAAATAATTTCGATGCAGATACGCCTGGCTGGAAAACCCACTCGCCGTGGGAAAATAAAGTATTACCAAACTTAAGCAAGACTCAAGTCAACCTGGAAAGTGCAAATGATAAATTACTTAAAGGCAATGATGAGGATGCAGGTCGTATGAGTGGTGTTGTTGGTGGAATTGGTAAAGATATCGATGATTTTGATATGGGTTGGATGGATGATATTTCCAAAACAGACATCGATAGTCAGCTTGATATCGTAGTTGGGTTGGCAGATACCATTAGTCGGAGCAGATGAAATTGACAGGTAATGTAAGTATCAGGAAAGGAACACACGATGCAAGCTGAAAATTTATTAAACAAAGCCGTCTCTATCGCCAAATTTGCCCATCAGGGCCAAGTCGATAAGGCCGGCGTGGATTACATTAATCATCCAATTCGGGTGATGAACGCGGTTGATGACGTAAAAGAAAAAATCGTCGCGGTGTTACATGACGTAGTCGAAGACAGTGACATTACGCTGGAAGATTTACGTAAGCAAGGTTTCGAAGATGATGTGGTTATCGCCGTGGGTTGTTTAACCAAAGTGCCGGGTGAGACCTATGAGCAATTTATCGGGCGGGTTAAAAGCAACTCACTGGCGCGCAACGTTAAGCTTCAAGATCTAAAAGATAATATGGATTTAAGTCGACTGGATAAGGTTAGCGAGAAAGACTTAAATCGAGTTGAGAAGTACAAGCATGCAGTAACCATTTTATTGAATACAGAAGTAAGTTAGAGACGTGAAGTGGCTAACTAAACGGATAACCAGATGAACAGACAAGGGACAGAAAATAATAATGGCCGCTGATTTTACAAATATGCCGAACCTCGATATGGTCAATGCCAACCAGGATCACTTCAACCTGAAATTAAAGGGCATGGATGGTCAAACCGTACAGGTGCTGGGTTTTGACGGTCTCGATCACGGGTTCTCACAGGACTATCATTTTACCGTCAATGTGGCACTTGATTATGCGCCGGTGATGAAAGATTTTATTGGCACGCCGGTCCAGTTACGTATGGCCTGGGATGCCGATGAAGTGTATATCAATGGTGTTGTATCAGCGGTTTCGCACCTGGGCAAAAAAGTTGACCGCGAAGAGATTAATTTTACTATTTCATCGCCTTTGCACCCGTTACGGTTTAATACCCAAAGTCGGGTTTTTTTAAACAAAGATGTTATTGAGATAGTACAGGAAGTCCTGTTAGGGGCCGGTTTGGCCAGTTCGGATTTCAAGTTTAATGCCCAGGGTGCCTATCCTAAACGTGAATTTGTTGTTCAATATAATGAAAGTGATTTTGACTTCATCCAGCGCATGATGTCATATCATGGTCTGTTTTATTACTTCGAACAAACTAGCACTCAGGCCATCATGCAGATCTACGATAGTGTAACCGACATGCCCATTTTGTCTGGTGGTGGTGAACTGCTTTATCAACCCATTACCGGTAATGCGCGCCCGATTGAAGCCGTACACGCTTTACGTGAGCACAGTGTTTTAAAAACCGATTACATCCGGGTTAAAGATTACAACTACCGCACACCGGAAGCGAGTCTGAAAACTGAATCCAAATCCGCTTCGGATGTTAAGGGCATGGGGGTGGATTACCTGCATGGCGAAAACTTCAAGACTCTTGACGAAGGTGATCGAATTGCGACCCTGCGCCAGCAGGCTATTGATTGCCAGCGCATAACCTATGTTGCTGAAACTGATTGCCGTGGCCTGACACCCGGCTTGAAATTTACCCTGGTCGGACACCCCGTGTCAGAACTCAATGGTGAGTACATGGTGCTGGAAGTTGAGCATCACGGTGATCAACGGGCTGGACAGGGTTATGGCGAAAACAATAAGGGCAAAACGTACAGCAACAGGGCGCGACTATTACGCGCGGGAATTCCGTTTCGTACTGAACCGTTAAGTGCACCCATGGCGCAGGGTATTTTTACCGCCAAGATTGAAACTACCGGTGGTGACTATGCCTATGTGGATGAGCAAGGTCGGTATCACTTGCGTATGCCTTACGATTTATCCGAGACACAGGAAGGTCAGGCCAGTCATCCGGTCAGAATGGCGCAACCGTATACGGGTAATGAGTACGGGATGCATTTCCCGTTGCATGCCGGTACCGAAGTCGCGGTGGTCTGTACCAACGGCGATCTGGATCGGCCGATTATTTTAGGTGCAGTCTCGAACCCCGATACACCGAACACTGTCTCCGCACCCAACCACAGCGAGAATGTATTGCGTACCTGGGGTGGCAATGAACTGAGTATGGAAGACCGGCGTGGTTTTGAAAAAACGGAAATGTTTACCCGCGATCGTAAAAACATCTTAACTCTGGATGCGAATCAGGATGGACATACGATCCGCCTAGCGACCGAAGAAGGTGAGATGGAGCAATATGCGAAGAAGACCATGTTGCTGGAGTGCGGTGATAGTCAGACCGTGGAATGTGGCAATGACCGCGAAGAGTTAATTAAAAATTCACAACAGTTAATGACCAAAAATGAGTATATAAAAAGCCATGCGGCAACCGACACCAAACTCGAAGCAGGGCAACACATTTTAATGCAGGCCGAGGTCGAGGATTTTAAAATTAACAGCGCCAAAGACATGCTGGTAAATGTAGATGGTAATACTTCGATTGAAGTTAAAGAGAACAATTTAGAGATGCAGGTCACGAGTGGTAATACCAGCATCCAGGCGGCAAAAGCAATTACCTTCAAAGGTGACGGTGGAGGCATGATTCACGTAGGCCAGAGCGGTGGGTTGATCGAAGTCTCAACCGGTGGTGATTTAACCGTTGATGGTAAAACCATCACTGTGAGCGCGCCAACCATTAATGTACGAGGGAACAGCGTCGGAAACAATTAGCGTCAAAAAATATTTAATCATTTTTAACATTATAACTAAGTGAATTTAGATAAAATAACGGTATAAAAAAGTAAACATAAAATAATAATATTGGTGTGAGATTTAGAAACGAAATGTAAAAGAGCTCATGACAAGATTACATGAGCTGCATATGTAACGATGATCCAGGGGAATGGTGATGGACAACAAAATTTTTAGTATAGATAGACGGGCATCGACCGAAAACAGTCGTGCCACGATAGCCGAAGTGATCGAAGTAGAACATTTTGAAGCGACGAATATCTATCTTCCGAATTTGAATAAAGAAGTTAATGTATACGCACATTCATCTAGTGTGCCGGAACTTTCTGTCGGCGACATGGTATTAGTTGAATACATAGATACACTTTATATTATTACCCACAGATTGCGTAGCAAAGGTGAGGCGCCACAACAGGGTTTTGCACTTAACGATGACGGTTCGCTGCAGGTTAAAAATGCCGATGGCATATTAATTCAATCCAATGCGTCAAAAATAGAAATACAAAAAGACGGACGTATTATGGTGGATGGTAAAGAAATATATTCTATCGCCGATGGTAAGCATCGTTTACAGGGGGCAATCGTCGAGTTGAATTAAGATTATGGGGGGAGACTATCTAGTAACGCATTTAAATTCGGCCAGGGCGCTCTATCGTCAACGCATGGGGTTATTGCAATCCAGTCGTGTTGATATGCAAAGTATGCTAGATCTTGAATTTCGTATGCGTGTCCATATACATGTGCTCGCAAACCAGATTGACGAAGATCAGGCCGAGCCTGAACAGGCGGCTGATGCCTTTATCTATCTTGCCGCTCGTTTCTCATCAAAAGATGAAGTTCATCAGGCTAGCGCAGCGCAACAGGCGTGCGAATGGTTACTGGAAGACAGTCCCGTTGCCCACGGTGCGCGTGATGCATTAATGCTATTTCCTTTACCGGATGCCTACAGCGTTATGCAAAAGACTTATCGTGATGTTGAGAGCCTGCGCCCGGTATTGATCTATATATTAACTCAGCAAGGTGCACATTTACCAAAGTCGTTAACCCATCAGGCTGAACTGCAGAATCAGGATCCTTTCCTGCAGGCACAAACCCTTTATTACGCCGCCAACGATCACAAATCAGATGCGGGTATGTTCCGCGATTACTATGATTCGTTGCTGGATGACAATAAAATAGAAGAACTTGATCACTCCGCATTGGTGGCGGCAATCTGGGGTGGGCTAGTCCGTGGTGAGGATGACGCCTGGGTTGCCCTGCAACGTGCTATTGCCAATGAGGGCGATGATATTCAGCGACTCGATTTTTTACGCTTCGCAGCGTTAAGTGGCAAAGAGCAGTATTTCCCTATGCTCGCCAATGTTGCCGAACACGCGCCGGAAGTGGGATACCATTTTCTGGCGCTGCACGGTCAAACCCAAAGTGTACAGGCTATTCTTGATGGTTTAATCCATCCACGTACGGCGAATTATGCCGAGCAGGCCTGGTGGTGGGTGAGCGGTCAGATCTTACCAAAAATGCCACGCCTGGCGGTAGTCGGTGAAGAAAATGACACTGATAATATCGAGCTGGAAGATGAAGTGGGGTATGTGCCCGACGCAAAGCCGGCACAACACTGGTGGGCAAAGCAACAACAAGATGCCTCAGCACGTTGGTTACAAGGGCAATCCTTTAGCATAAGTACCGTACACAAGTTAATGACCCAATACAGCGGTGTCATCAGTAATGATTTGTTTGACCTGTATGCCATCACAACCCATACGCCGTTACGACTGGGCAATTACATCTGGCACGATACACGATTAATCAAAATTAATAGCCTCTCACAAAATGAATCTCTACCCGTTAATCCCGAGGTTCGCAGTGCTTGAATTGCAAAACAATTCTGCGTGGCAGGCCGGACTCTATCCCGGTTATAGCCATAAACTTGAACAGCAAATGACGGCGGTGTTTAAGGTGAGCTATCGCTTTGATAATCAGGGAAAACTCACACCGGATAATGAAATTGAAATCGTCGATACCGACGAACATTCAGGTGACTCATTGACCAGCAGTCTGAAGGCCGCCTCAGAAATTGCTCCCTTTAAACAGGGCAGCGAGTTGTATTTATACGGCACGGCCAAACCCGAGCGTGAAGGACTGGTGGCCATGGAAGTGGGCATCGGTATTTTATTTACCGATAAAAAACAATGGAAAAAAGTACTGCGTGTGTTTGGCACACGTAAGTGGAAAAAAACCATGGTGAATTACATTCACGATGAGCCCGGTTCGGTTGAAGAAATCCCACTTAGCTACGAGTATGCATTCGGGGGAGCGCACGAAGATGACGCGGATGACGTCTTTGAAGCAAATCCGATAGGCATCGGTTATAACAGCGACCAACGGAACCTGCTCAGCGATGAACTGCCACGCATCGAAGTAGGCCCAGACTTCATGATGACACCCATGCAAAAACCTGTGCCGGCGGGCTTTGCTCCCTTGCCCGTTTTTTGGGAGCCGCGTGTCAGTGATATTGGACCACCGGCGGAAGATGACATTGAACAGGGCGGATGTCCCTACACCAAAGCGGCAAAAAAATGCTGCCACAATGTTGCGCCGTACGATCAGCGCTTTAAAAAACCCTTTCAAGGTGGTGAGGTCTTGCACTTGCGAGCCCTGGCGACGGACATAAGTCACAAACAAACAATACAAATCGTCGTACCCGAGTTACACCCTGAACTCTATATGATTATGAACAATGAAGTGGAAACACTCTCTCCCGTATGTGACACCATAGTCATTAACAGTGATGAGAAAACATTATCAATGATCTTTCGGGCAGGGATTTCGTGGCGGAAAACAGACAGACGCAAGGCGTGGGTCGTGCTCAAGGACCTGGATTGTGCAGAGCTCCCCTACGACAAGGAAGGCAGGGACGCGCCAAGGATGGCATCTAATTAATGTTTAGCGATGAAATAAATCGTTAAATGCAAGAAGGTATCTTTGTTGTATCAACAAAGATGGCGGTAGCGTGAAAAATACGCTTCTGCTCAGAGAGAAGGCTGGGATGCACCCTCAATTGATAATCTTGAAGGGTATGAAATGGGGAAAGACATCCTCATATAACTTATAAATTAGAGATTTATTAAAACTGGATTTTAATTAAATGGCACAACAAAACGACAATCAGAGCAAGGCTATCGCACTTGATAACATTGCGATCACCGGCATGGGCCTGAATTGTGTCACCGGAGGCGAGCCGATTGCCTTATTTGGCGCAGTCGGTACGCACCTGGGTTACACTCAGCCCGATCCAGTGTTAGAGGCACCGGCACTTGACGGCGATGGAGTTGAAAGCGTTATGACCTGCGCTATGATCGATATCGACGATGAAGATCCACATGACCGCTTTATGTCCTGCTTGATCCCAGCCTTGATAGACGCCATTGATACGGCAAAATTATTCGAACGCCCGCGCAAAAATGCCCTGTTTTATTTAGTGCTGCCGTCCAGCGACACCCCGCGTGGTGATTGTCTGCAGATGGATGAGTTTCATACATTCTTGCAAAACGAACTTGCCGAACTCGGTGACGTCGAACTTCGAATCAAAACCAGTAACGAATGTGTAACCGAACATTTAATGTTTGTCTCAGAAGCATTGCAGGATGAGCAGTGGGATGCGGTAATATTCGGTGCCGTTGATTCACTGGTCGATGAGTTAACCTGCATGCAACTGGGCAAAGACTTTCGCATTCAGACCACTGAAACCGCGGATGGCGTGATCCCCGGAGAGGCAGCAGGATTTTTAGTTTTAGAAAAACTGGATAAAATTCGCAATATTGACGAATTACCCATAGCCTGGCTAAAAGGCATGAGCGTGCAACCCGAACCGAATGCTAGCCAGGGCGATCTAAAACGTTTAAATGGATTAAGCCAGGCGGTACGCTCGGTATTAGCCACCTGTGGAATTATCCAGGAGAAAATAAATACCCTGGTACTACCGCTGGGCACCGAACAAACGGATATGATCGAATGGCATCAAACCGAAACTGCATTATGGCCACATAAGGCAAGCGAAGCCGAAATGGCGGCATTGCAATTAGGCGAGGTCGATATGATCGACCCCCTGCCACCGACTATACCGGAAAAATTGAGTATGAGCTTAAGCCTGGGGGATGTCGGTGTAGCCAGCTTACCTGTTGGAATCATTCTGGCCGCCGCCAGATTTGAGTTTAATTACCCAATCAGTAAGAGAATTTTTATTTTAGAATCCGGTGAAACCCCCTTTCGGGGTGCGGTTTACGTTAAACATCCAACCAATGGAAAACAAATTAACCGCCTGATGGAAGATGCGGCATAAATAAACGCCTTCTCCCTCCGGGAGAAGGTTGGGATGCACCCTCTATTAAATATTTTGTGGGGCATGAAAAGGGTATTAGTTGCCTCAAACCGTCACAGGGCACTTTACCCGCGGAGGCGGAATCGAGATAAATAAGGAGAAGTAAAATGGGAAACGTCGTAATCAATGGTAGAACATCCGTCCACGCAGGCTCCGGCGGCGTGCTCACAACCACCGACGTCTGTAAAACGCCACGTAGATGCCGACCACAAACCTACACTAACATTGCTAAATCCAGTGATTCTGCAAAGACTGCCAGCACGGTAATCGTAAATGGCAACCCAGCCTGCAACCAGCCCTCAATTTTCGCCGTCAGCACCGGCGACGAACCCGGCAGTTGCGGAGGCGTCAGCTCGGGCACCATCAAACAAAAAGCCGAGTTCATTACCTTCTCAAGTAACGTTTTTTTCGAAGGCAAACCCGCGGTCAGACAAAATGACTTAATGGTGTCGAATAATCGCAATACCCCACCTGCACCGGTGCAACAGCCCGGTGCGTCGCAGCCGCCTTCGTTGAGTCCGAAAGGGGCAGGGGGTCTAGACGAATCCAAACAACCTTATGAGGTTGCGTTTGATGTGGCTGGGGATGAGATCGATATGCTTAAATCAATGATAGTATTAGAAAAACCGGATGTAAAATCATGAGCTCAGCAGCAGAAGATATTTGGGAAAAATCTCTAAACAGTAGTGACTTACAAAAAGAACGGCACAGAGAAGTAGTTTTTGAAACTATTACTGAAAACCAAAATTTATGGTCATCTATGGTATTAAAGGATGAGGCTGGAAATGGTGATGGAACTGAAAGTTATTATAAGATACCACTCGGAGAAGTAAGCCCTGAGACAAATGGCACTGGTAGTATCCAGAAGAACATAATGGTTCCGTTATTGCCGTACAACTATACGACCATTGATAATGATAAATTCGAGGCTCTTCCAGTACGAAAAGGCTGGATATACATATTTAAAAATGACTATTTGTGGCGTGAAATGGAGGTGGTAGAGCGTAGCCGATTACGAGATGTAAATTTAACTAATTATCAAAATATGTCACGTCGGTTAGCTACAATTGAATGCGATTCGAGAGTTGTAGTTCCTCACAAAATTAATGGGAGAGAACAAAAAATAGAAGTTTGTTTTTCAGAGGAACAGTGGGGTTGGAATTATATAAACATCATGGGTGGTATGGATCCAGAGGATCCTCGGTTAAAGGATTATACAAGAATGCCTGTCGGTAAGCAGGTGAGTGATAGTAAGTCACGTAGAAAAAAAAGAATGCAGAGGATTGAGAATCTAAAAGATTATGTAAATAGTTTTAGCTCTAGTCCTACTAGTTATGATATTGCAAATTTAGATAAATTAAAAAATTCTGCACATAGAAAGTTGAATGTCCCTAGTAATTTGGGGGCGTTGTTTTTATTTGATCCACTAGGTATTGCTGAAAGCCTAAAAGTAATGCATATAGCATTGATTCGACAGATAGAAATAATGTCAGAGATCATGTCGCAGTCTGATTATCCCCTGGCCGCACTAATTAAACCGTTAATAGATAGCGAGTTTGAAAATGTGACTAAAGACGAAAAAATAAAAAAAGAAATGAATAAGCGACTTTCTGGCACAGATTTAAGAATAGCGACCCGTGGAGGAGATTCCCGTATTGCAAGATGGAATTTTCTTTCTATGGGGGAGCAGAAAAAATATGTAAGAGATCATCAGAAAAAATACATGGAAGAGATAGAGGATTTTACACCTATTAGAAAGGTTATAAATATAGATAAATTAGAAAAATCTAAAAAGGAATGGGACAATAATGACAATAGGTTGTCCAAAGAATTAGAACAACTTGAGGACGATTTGGTAAAGTATCTTGATGATGCATCACAGCCAGTGACATTTGAAACTGCGATGTTAGATTATTTAGATGGAACGTCAGTTAATTTTGTGAAAGGTGTTGGACGCATAAGTTTTTTTATAGACTCATTGAGTAAAGTAAGCGGGCTAAAGTACCTAAAAAAAATAGCGGATAAAAAAAATAAAATTGGTAAAATATTGTGTGATGAGAATTATGTGAAGAAGCATCAACAATTTATTATGGCTGCTGAATTAGAGGATTTTTCTGATTTAGCTCTTATAGATGATGGTTATAAACTAGATGCAACGACAATATTAGATCTTAGTAAGAAAGCTGTTAAGGGCTTGAGTCGTTTTATGGAAGGAATGATCAAATTAAAAATTCCTGATGGTAAGGGTGGTTTAAAATGGCTTACTAAATTAGTTAATGCATACTTGGGAAGCAGTATAAATATAGCTGTACATTCAGCAGAACTGAAGGCTTTATATAGACCAGAGAAAGTTTTTAAATCACATATATACAGTTATCTACCAAGTCTTGATGAAAAGTTAGCAAAAACAAAAATATCCTATTTAAGGATCGGGGATAGTTCGAATAAAAAAACAGTTGGTATCGCTATTGATGATTTAAAATTTATAAAAGAAAATGCTGAGGGTGCAATATTACCATTTAGGTCTCTTCAATTGTTGGTTTATTTGATTAATTTAGGTGTATTGGTGCACTCGATTAGTTCTTCTGAGCCTAAAACAGCAAAGGAGAAGCTTTCGGTTGCTTATTCGGTAACTGAAATTATTAAAGTATTTACTGAGATTACAGGGGCATTAGTCAAACATAAGGCCGGGATATATAAAAGTGCCGCAAAATCTGCCTCAGCTAGCGCAAAAACACTGGTGCCAGCAACTAGGCTGTTAATTAGCACTCAGAACCTTAAAGGTAGAGCAAAATGGAAAGCCATTAACGTAGCTCAATCTAATGCGAGCTTGTTTTTACAGGCTGAAAAAGATGGGTTAAAGTATGCCGCAAGTTTAAATTCATGGGCAAACATTGTTAATGTTGCAACTACAACATTAACGGTTTTATCCTCCGTAATAATTGTCGCTATGGGAATGATTGATTATTCAAAATCAGACACAATTCATGGAAAAGTTGGTGCAGTATTTAAAATGGTTGGTGGCAATATGATGCTAGTTTCATTTAGCCATGTTAGGTGGGTATTGACTGTTGTACGCACTGGTGCATCAGCTGCAGCTGGGACATCGATGATGGCTGCTGGCGCGGCAACAGCAGAGTTTGGAATAGGTATAATTATTTTCATTATAGGCGCATTGATAGCGATTGCTGGTGAAATATTTTTAAGAGAAGCAAATCGACCTGCTTTAATTAAGGCATTAGATTACTGTTATTTCGGAAAAAATTCATATAGTAAAAGTATATTTTCAGATAATCCTTATAAATATAATCGGGGAACTTTTAGTTACATGTATAAGTTCAATTTCGTTAATG
>UOFR01000009.1_pt1 | contig 37041 bp, 47 predicted proteins | sample 1988501 | NCBI WGS metagenome assembly UOFR01 (sample SAMEA4712194, study PRJEB27164) | hydrothermal vent metagenome | biome: marine basaltic hydrothermal vent biome; feature: marine hydrothermal vent; material: mineral | place: Pacific Ocean | collected 2011-06-14/2011-07-23 | depth 1689 m | reverse complement strand
GCACCAGGCTGGCGGCTTCTTGTTTAAATTCTGTTGTGTAACTCGGTCTTGTTTTTGGCATTTTTTCACCTTCTTTTCCTGGGTTAGTTTATCCCATTTCGGTGTCCAAATTCATTAGACCACATCACCATAAGATTCTAAAACTCAGGGGAAAAAAAGGAACATGCACAGGATTACTATTGAGCATTGAAAAAAACTGGAATTTCTTTTCTCCCAGGGACAATTCATGCCACTCTCCTACGGGAAAACGCTCTGCCTGTACAGTCACACCCACCAGTTGTATTTCAAGATCTTTCGGCGCATTGCGTATGAAAGTATTAATAAATGTTCCAATACCTGCCACATGAGGAATCGTCGGATCATGCTGATGAATTAAAAGCAGCTTCATTTTTTATTCCTTACCATAGGGGCTTATCAGAAATCATCACATCATCAACTAGAAGTTCTGTTTTCATACTGGTAGCAGTAATACCAATTTGCAATGCATTATAAACCGAGCCATTCATTGGCAGAGTCTGCCCTGTTGTTGATAATATTTTTTTATCGTCCTGCCACATTTCTATCACCCCGTCTTCGTGATTGCTCAACACCAGATGCAACCTGATATGAACCCATTGCTGCCGGGGAATCTCAACTTTTTTCTGATTGAACTGGGGCTTATGCGCAAACTTCAGCTCCATAGATGCATATTTTTTATTTCTTATAAACAGGCGAATGCCCGGCCCAGAAATAAGCAGCCTGTCTTCTATATCAACAATGGTTGATGGCATACCTTTTTTAAAGTAGTACCATCCTGAAAACCAGATGTGATCTCCCTTGCCAAAGCAGAGCCCTTTTTTCTCTATTAACGATTTACTTGTCACCATCAGAAAGGAAGGCTTTACCGCAAAAAGTCGCAAGGATTTTTTGCCGGAATGAATATTTTTTTCTTCCAGGTCAAGCCGATTATCCAGAAACTTGCCACCGGACATAATTTTTCTGTTTAACTTCATATATTTTTTAACACTATCGGCTTTAGGCGAAAGCACGGTAACGATACTCCAGCCTTCATTCTTAAATAAGCCAAGAAACGACGGCACCTCAAAACCACTGGCAAAATTACTGACACCATCAATTTTTTTCTGACCTGTTTTAGTGTTATGAACCTCACAGCCCCTGGATGTTTTTCTAACATCAATATGCTTAACAGGCGCACGCTTCATGGTTTTATCAAAAACCCATTTACCTTTTCGACATTTATAAATAGCGCTGCTCATCAATTTATAACGCTGATTTTTTACCACCAGGATATCTTCATCCGCTTCAGCCACCTCCGTTTCACAACGCTCACCACCATTGACTGGGCGAGCTGGAGCCGCTGATAGATTCTCAACACCCAACCCTGGCAGTATCAGGTAGCAGATAAAATATGTGCAAAATAATAAAAGTTTAAATGTAGATGTTTTCTCCATCAGGTTCGACTCCTACTATCTCGTTTAATATTCACAACAACCAGGCATTAATTATTAACCTGCCTCATCACTTATTCAGGGATTCGCTGATATTATACCCACAAGCAAAAGAATAGGCTCGATTGAGTCGGGTACGGGGTAGTTCAAATATTCTGTTTTGGCCTTCAATCACTTTTCTCTGACAGGTAAAAGCAGCTTGACAATTTACTTCCTGCAAAATTTTCGCCATAACATTATCATCAGCCGTGTAACTCCCGTAAGGATAAGCAAAAGTCAGCACTGGCGCTTCTAGCTGACGTTCAATCTCTGCTGTTGATGATAATATCTCACTACGCAAAAGGGTTTCATCAAGTCCGGTAACATTACAATGTGTTGCGGTATGTCCACCTATTTCAAAACCTTTATTAGAAAGCGATTTGAGCTGTTTCCAGTCCATCAAACCATAACTTCGACCCTCAGTCATATTCTGCTGATCCAGGGCCACTGACAACCGATCAATATAATCGGGTATACAGGTATGTAATGCATTTCGCAGGAACACACTGATCTTTTCATAAGCCACATTTTTTTCCGCATCTGTTCTTAGCGGCAATAATTGCTGAGAAAATTCAGTTGTCACCAGTTCAGATAATACCATCTGTAAATTAAGTGTGGGCAGGCGAGTATTTCTGATCAAAATAGTCAACTGCTCCCACCAGTAAAGACGTTGGGTTCCTACAAAATCGCTAACCACATAAAAGGTGGCAGGAAAAGAAGAAGGGATAAGATAAGCTAAGTGAGATAGGCGCGAGCCGTCTTTTATAGAAATAATCCTTTAAAATTCCTGATCCTTAACCCATATCTACTGCTTTCACGTTTACTTCCTGGCTACACAAATCCAATATTGATTTAAAGTAATTCTCAAGGAGCATAGAACATGGGTTTAGAAGAAAAAAGAATGAAACAACATTTAGAAACTGAAGTTATCCCAACGGTCTCAACAGAGATGGGTGGCTGTTACGGTGGAGAGGTTTCGGTTGATGTTGATTGGGAGACGTTCACGGCTAAAGATTCAATCCAGGAGATTGAGCATCAAGTGCTGGGACGCGTTGCGGAAGCAGTCAGGGAGTTATGCTCGGATGATCTTGCCAGGGAAGCCATGCAGGAATCATTTAAAACCGTGTACATAAAAAATCTTGAAAACACGGATGATCGCAAACTTGAATTTGCTGACGGTAAATTAACCCTGCAAACAACCTGGACGGATTTCGGATCGATTTTCACGCCGGGGGATATCCGCGGGAAGATTGAAGAAGGCTTATAAGTTACCAGCCTGAATTAATAGACTGGGTTGGTATCAACTCAGTCTATACCTCATTTAAAGCAACGAATTTCCCGGAATGTACCTGTTACTACTGACCTCATACCATGGTCAATCATGTTTAAAATTTACGAGGATTGAAAATAATGGCCGCTGACGCCTCAAATTTAAATGTTCCCACCTACTCTATATCTGAGCTGTTAAAACGGCTGGATAACCTGGTTGGTCTTGTCAAGTCGGGTTTTGATCTGCGTGTGCCGGAGGTTACTTTAGGAACTCATCAGGGGCCGTTATTCACGGGCTATGTAACCTCGTTTGATTCGGGGTCCATTACTCTGGTGCAGGAAATAAATCGTCAGCATAATCCATCCGTAGTCGTATTGGGTGCCAGGGATATTGTCAGTATTGTTTTTGAATATAATGAATGTGTAAATGAACTACTTGATCCGGCTCAACCCCTGCCTTATACGGTAGATATGGGGCCTCTTGATTTTAAACGCCTGATACAAAAAATTTCTAATGAAATAAGCAGTAAGTTGAGCAGTGAAATTCAGTTAGAAAACACCCTTGATGCGAAAGCTGAGACGATTCCACACCTTTGTAATTCATTGAACTTGATAAAACAGAGTATCCTCAGGATTACCTCTGACGATCTTGGCAAACAGGCGTTCAAAGAGAATGTATCAAAAATTCAATTGCGAGAAGCGGCTGTGGTAAGTTTTGAATTACAGGAAAAAACATTATTATTTAATATTCTACCTACGGGGCAGAATTTATCACTCAGCACCGCGGATGCCAGTGAGCAAATTTCACTACTACTGTGAACAGTTAAGTTCTGGTTTGCCATCGTTTTGGTGAGCAGAATTCAATTAATCGACGTTAATACTATCGTTACTAGCCAGCGATTGGGCTATTTATGCTGCCGTAATTGACGTACCTGTATATTTTCTAACTTTTGTCTTTTTGCACTTAACTTATGGCTAACGTTGCTATATTGAGTTTTGTGATGGAGTTCACACTTTGGCGGGGCATGGCATTAGCGTAGGTTCTTCTTGCTATGCCCCTATTTATTCTATGTATACAGGGCGTTGCTGGTATATTTGGAACTATTCTAAATTAAGCTTATGATTATATTCTATTCACACCGGTATCAATGCCCATCAGCCATTGCTGGCGATGAAATGCTATTGTACAGTCCTTGAAAACACGCCTAACCCCCAAGGGCAGCGATATGAACACGATTAAACAACTTATATTAGTCACCGTACTAATGTGGACAACGGTTAGTGCGCAGGCACTAAATGTAGCCGATCTGGCCATCAGCGAAATACAGCTCGAGGCCTGCTCTGATCTACCCAAAGTTGCCTATAGTGATGTGCGCTCAGCGATTTTTCGTCGACACTTTGACAAGGCACTGGATCTTCTAGGCCAGCCAAAAGACTCAAGTGAGCCGGAACACAAATATTTATTTGGAAAAATTCACTACCTGCAGGCTTACGAAAACGTTAACAATCGCAGCGCGGTTGTCGCCGATGCTTTACATCTACAGCCTGCCAGGAAATATATTGACCAGGCGGCCAAACAGGGTTTTGCGGAAGCGATCTATGATCAGGCCGTTTTATTAACCCCGCCAGATGAAGAACAGAAAAAAAATAATTTGTTAAAGTCGGCGGCGGATAAAAAAAATATACCGGCTATGTTGATGTTAGCGGAAATCATGTTTCTAAAAGCAAAAACGTTTGAAGATCGCATTGAGGCTCAGTCGCTCATTCTACAGGCGGCGAATATTGATACCGATGCAAAGATCAGGCTGGCCAGTTATTATTTACATGAAGATAGTCGGCTGAATAATGTGACGGGTTATGACAAAGACATTAATAAAGCGATACAGTTTTTATATTCAGCTACGGCCAAATGTAATTCGAGTGCGGCTTATAAGTTATATCAGATGTCGAAGAATGAACATAAACCAAATGATCTGCCTGCCAGTCGAGCAATTTACTGGTTAGAAATCTCAGCCAGGCTTAATTCGATAAAAGCACAGGGCGCATTGGCAGAATATTACAATGCTAACAATTATCATGATAAAGCCAGGCTTTGGGCATTACGCGCCGCAGAGCATGATAATTTGAAGGGCTTGTTAACCCTGGGTAAAATGTATTATCAGGGCAATGGCAGGGACAAAGATCTGCCTAAGGCGCTGGGTTATTACGAAAAGGCTTACCAGGTCGATCAAACTAATCGCCTTGTTCAAAATCAGCTTGGAATCATGTATTACCGCGGCGAAGGTGGTGACGTCGATTTTCGTAAAGCGGCGGATATGTGCAAATTAGCGGCGAATAAAGGTCAGGCGGGTTGCCAATATTACCTTGGCTTGATGTATGTAAATGGTGAAGGTGTGACTCAGGATATCGATGCAGGTATAGACTGGATGAAGAAATCGGCGGCACAGGATTTTAATATTGCAAAAAACTGGTTACGTGAAAACTGGTAAATTATGAGTCAGTGGTTTGTGTATATACTTAAATGTAATGATGATAGTTTGTATACTGGTGTTACCACCGATGTCGAGAGGCGAGTAAAAGAACATAACCACGACGCGAAACTGGGGGCCAGTTATACTCGTGCCCGTCGCCCTGTCAAGCTGGTGTATTCAGAACAGTGCGAAGATCGCAGCCAGGCACAGAAGCGAGAAGTTGGAATTAAAAGACTCAAACGAATTGATAAACAGGCCTTAATAAAAAAAGATTAATAAATAAGTTATGTTGAAATAAAATCATTGCTACTATCATTCTATTATGATTTTATATTCCATTATCGAATCCCCACTGCACCCACAATTAAGCTCATTCTATAAACAACATGGTATTGATGAACTACGACTAAACTCCGTACGTAAAGCGATACAGTCACTAAAAAAGCAGCCACCTGAATATGTTGTGGCCGATTTTATCTATGGCTATGGCAACAATTACGCCGGGGTTAATATTAGTAATCTGGATGTCTTTTTATATAGTCTTGCCAAATATGCACCTGATTGCAAAGTGCTGGTTTGTTATGAAAAGGCCGACAAAGAGTATGTTGCTAAATTAAAGACGTTGCTTCCAGCGATAGAAACCCTGATGTATCCGGTTGTCGAGAAGCAGTTGCTGCCTTTGTTAGGGTTATGAACTCATTATCAGATAAACAGATAAAGGCGTACCAGACTCAATTATTAAAATTGCAACAGACCCTGTTGCTCCAGGCTGATGAATTAGACGAAGCCAGTGCCGTGGTTGAGTTAGACCAAACCCGGCAAGGACGGCTGTCGCGCATGGATGCCCTGCAAGGACAGGAGATGTCCAAGGCCATGCAGCTACGACGTCAGCAACAGCTAAAGGAGATCAATATGGCCCTGAAACGTATAGATCAGGGTGAATTTGGTTACTGTCAACAATGTGACGAGCTAATAGCGCCCCAACGCCTTGATATCAACCCGGCGCTACGACGTTGTATTAAATGTGCTGACTGATTGTAACAAAAAGTTTGCAAAAGTTTTAAATCTGGAAATAACACTTCGTTTATAATCATTGAATAGGGTTGCCTATGAAGCGATTCGGTAGGTTGGATATTACCGTAATAAAAATAGATGGATTAATTATTATGCCAGCGGATATGACACTTTACTTTGATGTAGTGAAGCAAATACAGGATCAGATTAACCGCATTACCTATGCGTACCAGCTCAGTGAACAGGAACGGTTGAACCAGATAAATCGGTTAGAGCATGAGATTGCTCAAAAATTCCATTGGGCAAGACGCAGCTTAACAACGGTAGAGCACAATCTGAGTCAAAGCAGTGCTGAGATCTCTCAGCCGCAAATCGAAACAAAGGTTGATGTTGCCTGATAGCCGAAACAATTCGGCTATGATTCATTATATTTAGTATTGCAACCGGCTTAGCCGTTACACCTTTTGTAACAAAAAGGTATATTCCCCATCCCAGTCGATTATTTGCATAATCTTGTGTCCCAGTTGGGCACACATTGCCTCAAAATTAGGTATCGAACGTGGTTCGGTGGTGGTTACCTTTAATACCTGTCCAGCGCTCAATTGATCCATTGCCCTGAGCGTTTGCACCATAGGTTGTGGAGAGGTCATATTCTGTGCATTTAATTCCATATCGATATAAGCCATGATGATTCCTTTTTCGTATTCATGTCGTATAACTTGAACGTCATGCAAAGCTTAATGGGTTATTACTGAATGGAACCTGAAGGCTATAACCATAAATAACATATGGATATTATTGGGTAGATTTTTCCTGTACGAGCACCCAGGGGGCGATAACAACACTCCAGAACAGCGGGCTACGGCTAAGCCAGTCACGAGCATGATCGTCATTGGCGCGGATGAGATCACCGCTTTCAATTAATTCCTCAATGATGGCCTTATTATCATCGTGAAGTAATTTGGCGGTTGTGATCAGGTCGTGTTCTTTTTCGACCACGATGACAATCCCGCGAGCAAAAAAAGTCTGTAGCTCCTGCCAGCTCAATTGTCCGGTTTCAAGATTGAGCTTTTGGGCCAGCTCGAAATCAGGTTCAACCGGCGGTTCTGTAGAGTCGTGGTTCATGCTTATTTTTCAGTAGAATTAAATTTTTAACGAAATTGTTAGTATTATCGCATGCCTGAAATGCGTTAGGATAAATTATTTACAAATAGATTCGCAGCAAGTCCATGTCTCATAATATGATGTTAGAGAACAGGAAAAATACAGTCTGCCTGTCGTTGCCTGGAGAAAAGTAAGATGAAAAAAATATTCGTTATAGTCTTTTTACTTGGAATGAATCAGGCTGTTTTAGCTGAAAATTTTAAAATCCTGCCAAAGCCTGAAAAGATATCTAAGCATGTATATGCCTGGATAGGTCCCTATGGTGGACCGAACGTAGAAAATAAAGGTTATAGAATGAATTTAGCATTTGTGGTCGGAACAAAATCGATAGCGGTTTTAGATTCTGGATTTTATCCAGCGATGGCCAGTGAAATGATTGCCCATATAAAAACCATTAGTCCTTTACCGGTTAAATATGTCATTAATTCAAATTCTCAACCGGATCGTTTTCTGGGTAATGATGTCTTTCGGAAAACAGGAGCGGTTATTATTACCTCGCCAAAAGAGGCTGAGCGCATGGAAGAGAATGGCAATAATTATGCGATGATGCTGGAAATGAGAATGAAGTTTAAGCCTGACGACATCAAGCTGCCTGAACATCCGACTCGTATAATTACACAGAAAACCGACCTCGATTTAGGTGGAGGAGTTACGGTAACTCTACATATGTACAAAGCAGCGCATACCCCGCAGCCATTAATAGTTCATATCCCTGGCGATAAGGTTGTTTATGCCGGTGACATTTTATATTCGGGGCGTATGTTATCGGTCGTCGAGGGCAGCAACATCCGGCAATGGATTCAGACGTATGACTATTTAAGACGATTCACAGGGGATACCTTTATTCCCGGTCATGGCAAGCCAGGGCCATTGTCTGCATTTGAAAAATCAACCTATCAGTATTTGTTACTTCTCGATGCACATATGACAAAAATGGTGGCCGAGGAGAAAGGTATGCAAGAGGCGATTTTGCGCCTGGATCAATCGAGTTTTTCTAAATTAGAGAATTATAAAGACCTCGCTGGGCGTAATGCACACCGCGCTTATCTGGAGGCAGAGCTTGCTGCATTTGATTAAAATCTGACTTTGTTATGTAAAATAGTATCTTAGCAGCGAACATAAGTTATAAGAATGAGCTAAAAAAGAGTAAATTTCTGCGCGCGCAGGCCGATAGCTATAGAGTATCGATAACTAACGTATTGTATTTATTATGCAAGCACTTGAAAAAAATCATCGTTTTCGCCGTACCCTGGACAGCCTGATTCGATTTACTTCGTCGGTTGGCGAAGAAACGGTGTTTAATGGTTCCTTTAATGGTGGCGAAAATATTGTTGTGCGGGGCCTGGTGCAGGGTGAAAGTGATATACAGGGCATCGTGGTGGTGACCGATACGGGCCGCTGGCATGGCAAGTTAACTGCCGATATTGTGATTGTAGCCGGTAAGGTTGAAGGCGATATTGTTGCTCGTGAAAAGATCGAGGTGCATAGCATGGCTAAAATCGTTGGAAATCTACACAGTCCGGTTATTGCTATCGAAGCGGGAGCGGTACACGATGGCCACATTGATATGACGAGTGTCGCAGAGCTAAATCATTTCGAAGAAAAACGCGAATCCCAAAAACTCTAATTCCATAAACACAGGTTTAAATAACAGATATTGAATAATATGTTTTTTCGTCGTTAATAAGTTGTATATACAACCAAATATGTTAAACTAATTCCATGTTCGAGCGATGTTTATATTTCAACTCTAATGCCATGGTTCGCCAGTTAAACCAGGTCTGGGATTCAGCCTATCAGGTGGCCGGGTTATCCGCCCCCCATGCATATCTGTTACGGCTTATATGTCACCATCCCGGTATCAGTCAAAAACAGGTGGCGACAGAATTAAGCCTCGAAAAATCAACCGTAACCCGGTTCGTAGCTGTTTTGTTCGAAAAGGGTTTACTAAAACGTAAAACGGGCAGCGATGGGCGAGAGGTTTTGTTGCAAGCAACGGCACGTGGTAAACGATTAGGTGTTGAACTGGATGAAATTGGCAACAATTTATACAAAAGAGCGCGAAAGCAACTTGGTGCGGATCAATTTGATGAGCTGGTTCAGGCCTTGCGTTTTGGGTCCAGCAATTTAAATTAACTATTTTTTAGCTATATAGTTGTATATACAACTATAAGGAGGTGCGTGTGAGACAAGACGTAATTAATGGTGAATTATTGAGTGGGGATGATGTGATGGAGTCTGTTGTGGGTCGCATTGTATTTCCGGAAAACTCATCGATTCTGTCAGCATTAAATAACTTTTATGCGGCATTTAATCAACGTGATGTCGACAAAAGCATTTCAAACTGGGCGCAACAGGACGATGTGGTGATGTGTAATCCAATGGGAGGAATTCGCCGTGGTATTGAGAGCATTCGAGACGGTTACCAGTTTATTATGGATGGTGATACTCATGTGTATGTCGAATTTTATGATTACGAATTAATTGAAAGCACAGAGATAAGTTATGTAACTGGACGTGAGCGTGGCTTTGCAAGGCGTAGCGAGAGACAACTGGATTTAGACATTCGAACCAGTCGCATTTATAAAAAAATTAACGGGCAATGGCGGCAAATGCATCATCATGGATCAATCACCAATGTCAAAGCCTTGCAACAATACCAGGATTTTTTAAAAGCAACTGCATAACTATATAATGGGAGAGTATGAAATGAACTTGTCGTCTGAAGTATATTGGTTAGTTTTAACGTGTTTAATGACAGGACTGTTCTGGGTACCGTATATTATCAATCGGATAATCGAACATGGTCCTTTGCCGGCAATCTGGAATCCTTATCCGGATGGTGGTGCCAAAAGAGACTGGGCACAACGGATGATGCGCGCCCATGAAAATGCCGTAGAAAATCTGGTTATCTTTGCACCTCTGGTCATTTTAATTGAGCTATTGAATTTGAATTCAGAAACGTCGGCGTGGGCGGTTTTAATCTATTTTTATGCCCGGCTTGGCCACTTTATTGTCATGAGTTTTGCCATACCGGTGTTAAGAGTCATATTTTTTATGACTGGATTTGCTGCACAAATTACACTAGCTTTGCAATTATTGGGATACTTCTAACATCTTGAACTATTATCTATTAAATAGTTAATGACATGAGAAATTATGAGCGAGAATACCGAAAAAAATGAAGTGCAAACGATTTCGCCGCTCGCGGCAAAATCAATCCTTGATAGCGAGCCGAAGTGTTTATTAGTCGATGTACGTTCGCACATGGAATTTTTATTTATCGGTCATCCTGTGGGGGCCGTGCATATTCCCTGGATCGATGAACCCGACTGGGATATTAATCCAAATTTTGTGCGTGAGATACGCCAGTTATTACTGGGGGGTATGGCGCATGATGGTCATGGTAAACAGGTACCCGTACTATTAATTTGTCGTAGCGGCAAGCGTTCCAAAGAGGCGGGTGATTTGCTGATTCAGGAAGGTTTCGTCAATGTCTATAACATCGATCTGGGCTTTGAAGGTGAACTTGATAACGAGCATCACCGCAGTACCACAGGTGGATGGCGACATGAGGGGTTACCCTGGGAACAATGCTAGGCTTTTGTGGTCATTAGTCTATGCATTCAATAAAAATAAAATATCTGCTTAACATAATCGCTTTATATAGTGTCGCTGCTTTCATGGTGGCCGAGGTGAATGCAGAGACGTTTACCAGTGGTGATCGGCAAAATAATCTAATCGAGTTATATACCTCGGAGGGCTGTAGCAGTTGCCCACCTGCTGAGAAATATTTAAACAGCTATAAAGACAATCCTGAGTTATGGACGACGTTTATTCCCATTGCTCTGCATGTGGATTACTGGGACTATCTAGGTTGGAAAGATCGATATGCCTCACCGGTTCATACCCAGCGCCAACGTCTGCTTGGTCGGGTTAATTTACAGAACACCATTTATACCCCCGGTTTTTTTGTCAACGGTGATCCCTGGTCGCGAGGATTTTTCGGCTCCGACCCGGAGAAATCGAAAGAGTTAACCGGTAAGTTGTCTGTTACGTTGAATAATAACCGTATCACGGCGAAATTTTTGCCTAAGCAAACGGAGACACATCCATTCACGTTGACGGTCGCGATACTGGGCATGGGTTTGAAGACGTCAATTCAGGCCGGAGAAAATTCAGGTCATAAATCTAAGCATGAATTTGTGAATCTAAAGTACGTAACAAAGAAATCAAATAATGCCAGCTGGGCTTTTGAACTTCCTGATTTTGATCGGATGGGGGCAAGCCAGTTTGCCCTGGTGGCCTGGGTTAGCAAAGCTGGGGATCCGCGCCCAATTCAATCCATTGGGGGCTATATCAAACGGTGAGATTATTTTTTACCAAGTAGCGCCGTGACTTTAGACCCCAGTTTTATCAATTTGATCAGGGTCGGGCTAGGCACCTGGCGCATCTGTTCGTAGTAACTGGAGATAGTCTCCATAAATTCACGCACATCACTTATGCGCTGTTTAATTTCTTCGGATGTCTCGTGATCGTTGTTGCCTTCCAGTTCACAGGCCCGCAACATGGTCAGGGTGGGGTCGATTTCCCGGCGTTTTCGTTCTTCCATGATGACACTAAACATTTCCCACAGATCCTTTAATGACTCAAAATGATCACGACGGTCGCCCATCATGTGGCTGACCCGGATGAGCCCCCAGCTTTGTAGCTCTTTTATGCTGGTACTGACATTCGAGCGTGCAACACTCAGAGTTTCGGCTATTTCCTCCGCATGCAGGGGCTCAGGGGATAAGTAGAGCAGGGCATGTATCTGGGCTACGGTGCGGTTAACGCCCCAGCGGGTCCCCATTTCTCCCCAGTGGAGGATGTATTTCTGCATAATCGGGGTTAATTTCATTCTCAATCACTCTTTTCAGTTAATACTGAAAATATTGAATTTTTATGTTTGTGTCAAGTTGGCCCGCTCTGACCAGTCAGCATCGGTTTATTTTCAAGCTTCTGGATAGGTACTATTGGTAGTCAGCAATAGGGATATTGGGTAAAAAATACGGTATTTCGCTTCAGCTTAGTATTCGTAGCGGTATAGTCTGTTAAACTCTTACTTCTTATATCCGATAATAAAGATAAGCCTTTAGAACAGAACCCGTTGAATGCTTGAGCCTGAATTACAGTCTATCGTGGAACAACTTTGTAGTGATGGCTGCCTGCAGGTGAATGTCTATATTCAGGAAATTGAAGCGAAAGACTTACCGGAGGTCATGCTGGTTTTATCTGAACAGCAGCAGAATCGGGTGCTGGCCGAATTAAAATCGATCATGGCGGTTTATGATCAATGTGAAGTCTGAACAGATATTCTTAATAGCCGTTCACTTCATGACATCTATCTGATCCCACCCTGGTATCTACAGAAAATCAGACCAGTTTACATGGCTATCGCCAAATACAAAAAAGGGCGGGTTGATCAAACTTGCCTTGGTATTGTACGGTAAAGTTTGCATATTCGTGTCAGTCAAAAAGCCACCAGCCTGTTCGACAATACAGTGGGCTGCAGCCGTGTCCCATTCGGAGGTAGGGCCAAGACGTGAGTAGATATCTGCCTTGCCCTCAGCGACCAGGCAGGATTTTAACGAACTGCCAATACTCAATAATTCGTGCTTACCTATGTTTTCTAAAAATTGGGTAAATTCAGGGGTTTGGTGGGAGCGACTGCCGGCAATAATGACTTTGTCACGACGTTGCTTGCAGACCTGGATGGGGTGAGCATCGCCATTTTGCTCCTGTTTATAGGCGCCAAGATTATCCGCGGCATAGTAACTGATTCCGGTAACCGGCACATAGATACTGCCCAAAATTGGTTGGTGATTATGGATCAGGGCAATATTGACCGTGAACTCACCATTACGTTTTATAAACTCGCGGGTGCCATCAAGCGGATCAACCAACCAGTAAGTTTCCCAATGCATGCGATCAGAAAAAGGTATGAGCGTAGATTCTTCAGATAACACCGGGAATTCACCGGCAATTTCTTCGAGCCCATCATCAATGATGGCATGTGCCGCCATATCGGCAATGGTCACCGGAGAATCATCCTGTTTTTGGATGACATCAAAATCCTGCTGGTAGATATCCATAATGCGCGCACCCGCCAGTTTTGATAATTCAACCACAGCAGGCATTAATTTGGCTAAGTTGATTTGCGTCATAGGTACGGGTAGAACTTGTTGTATAGTTATCTGAATCTGAAAAGGAAAAAAGCTGACACTATTGTGCCAGCTTCTGAAGATTTATGCTATTTACGATTTTAGCCTGTTAATTTAGAGGTTTTTCTGTTTGAAATGAAATTCAGTGTGCAGGCGCCCTTCAAAAATAGTATCAATTTTGACAAAACCATCCATTCTCGTGACCTCAAAGCCACTTTGTGTCGCTGGCAGTATGTCAATTAGTTCAAGGTTTGTCTGAGCATAATTAAGATCAAGTGATACATGTAAAGGAAAATAACCATCTAAAAATCGGCGCATAAACGGACCGTTGCGCAGGCTGTAGGTACCATCAGCAAGTTGTTTAAAGGAGCGAGTGTTTGCCTGCACACAAAGCACCGCATTGGCTTTAATGTTTTCCATCTGTACGCTGGCACCTTCAACCCAGGTCTTTTCAATATTTTTAGATGAGATGACTTTTATGTTCTTAACTTTTCCTGCCTTAAATAAAATTTGCGCGGCCGAGACCTTGTCAATATTGGTGTGACACTGCTCAATCAAGATCCAGCCATCGTTGAGGCTGTTGGGTAAGATGGTTACGGTATTATGGTGATGATGTAATTTTTTGCCGGGTTGGTGAGTTAAAAATACCAGGCTGCCTTCGTTGACCTCTTTATAACGAGGTGGTTCGAGTGAGTCGCTATTAAACCACCGCTCCAGCTCTTCTTCCGATATTTCGTTGCTACCATTAGTAATGCTGCCAAAGCTGAAAAAGAGAAGAACAAGTAATGTGATAAGTGCAGGTCGCTTCATGTAATCATTCCTCTTTTTTAATATAATCTTATGCTTTAGTTATATCTGTTAGCATAGACTATGCCAGTGCGGTTGGCTTGAGCTCAATCAGGAAAACACTATAGGCTACGGTATGAATACGACACTGAATTTTTTCTGCTAGATAATTTGCTAAGTTATTGAATTATGGTTGATTGGGAACAATTAGATACGGTATTACTGGATATGGATGGGACCTTGCTGGATCTCCATTTTGACAGTTTCTTCTGGCGTGAGCACGTCCCGCAAAAGTATGCAGAAAAGCACGACCTTGAACTTGAGGATGCAAAAAGCACTCTTTTCCCAATATTTCGCAATAAGGAAGGCACCATTGACTGGTATTGCGTTGACTATTGGTCTGAGACTCTGGCGCTCGATATTGCCTTGTTAAAAAAAGAAGTGGAACATTTAATTGCAGTACATCCTCACGTTATAAATTTTTTGCAACGTTTACGTTCGATAAATAAAACCGTTGCATTAGTAACGAATGCTCACCAGAAAAGTTTGATGTTGAAGCTGGATCGAACGCTATTGCATAATCATATCGAACATATAATTTGTGCACATGATTTTGGTATGCCGAAAGAAGACGGTGAGTTCTGGTTACGCTTACAAAATCGTTTACCTTTTGATAAGACGCGTACCGTACTTATTGATGATAGTTTATCGGTTTTGCGCTCTGCTCGAGATTATGGAATTACCAGGTTGCTTGCGGTATATCAGCCAGACAGCAAAGATGAACGCCGTGATGTAGAGGAATTTGAAGCAATCGAGGATTTTGATCAGATCATGCCTAAGTTATAATGCGTCAGAAAATATTTAGTCAGAGGTAAAGCGCGTATCCCAACGTTTAAATCGTTTTTGACAATATTCTAATAATGATTGATACCCATCAAAGAACAGCTCAAAACCTTCTTCAGCTGGGGAATCATATTCGCAAAAGTCATTAGTGTAGTCACGGCACATTTGCGGGCGGGTTTCATAGATACCACAGCGACCGTCAGTCTGTAGAAATTGACAGGCGGTTAAATAGAGCAGAAACCATCCATCCTCATCTTTATAAGCCTGTACATTGGAGTGGGTTAATTGCCAAAGTAAGGTATCAAACTCATCAATTGAACGTGGAGTATCAATTGCCTGAGTAATATAATTACAGCATTTGGAGCCTTCGCAGAGGTCGCATTTGTTGTCACTGGTGACAGCGACATTGATTTCAGCGGATTTTTCTAATTCAGTCATTTTTTATGTCACAATGTGTAAAAATTACGGCGGCCAGCCTAACAGGAATAATAATGAAAATAAACTTTGCAGAAGCGAAAGAAACGCCCGAATACGCCTCTTCGATGATCCGCTTTGGTTTCTCCGTGGTCTCCTCAGTGTTCCTGGGGCTGGCAATGAAGTATGGCTATTATGAGGAAAACTGGTTTGAATACATCCTGTTTGCGGTAATCTTTTTTCTTTATACCACATTGGTATTTGTTAGTATTTTATATTTCCCGAAAGTCCCATTACGGCCTTATCTAACGATCCCTTTTGATATTGCGGGTATTAGTGTTGCAATGTTATTTACCTACGATAAGCAATTTAGTCCATTTTTTCTGTTTTATGCCTGGTATTTTGTTAGTTACAGTTTACGTTATGGTCGTGGCCAGTTATTCGTTGCGGCTATTTTTAGCATGATTGGATTTGTGGTTGTGTTATTAACCGATGATGGCTGGTATTCGCATGTATTTGATATTGTTATGTACATGGTTTTTTTGTTGGTTATGCCGCTATATCTCGATGCGATGTTAAGAAAAATAAATCGTGCGCGGGATGAGACCAATAAGGCGAACCAGGCTAAAAGTGACTTTCTCGCTGCGATGAGTCATGAGATCAGGACACCAATGAGCGGTATCGTTGGGGTAACCAGCCTGCTTGAGCAAACAGAGCTGGATAAAAACCAGCGGGAATATATTGTGGCACTGCAGGAATCGTCGATCGCATTAAACGCGTTGATTGACGATATTTTAGATCTATCAAAAATTGAAGCGGGTAAATACACCCTGGTTGAAGAACGGGTTAATTTACCAAAAACCCTGTTGGGGGTTGCGCAAATGTTTACTGCAAGTGCTAACGCAAAAGGCCTGGAGTTATTTTTAAATTTCACACCCGATTTACCGGATTATGTTATTTGTGATGGCAAACGTCTGCGTCAAATTGTACTGAACCTGGTGAGTAATGCCGTTAAGTTTACCAGTGAAGGTGAGGTGGTGATAAATATCAGATGTTCTGAACACCGGTTAATTGAAGGCCATGAAACTATACGCATTGAAGTTGTCGATACTGGGCCGGGATTAACTGAGGAAGAACGGCAGCGAATCTTTGAACCTTTTTATCAGGCGACTGGCAAATTACGCCCGAGTACTGATGTTTCTGGTACCGGTCTTGGTACCACTATCTCATCTAACCTTGTGAGTCTAATGCATGGAGAAATCGGGGTTACAAGCGAAAAAGGTGTCGGTTGTTGTTTCTGGTTTGACATCCCCTTGCGTAGTGAAAAGGGGCAATATGATTATCTGGATATACCCGCGAAAAATCCGTTAGTTGTCTATGAATCTCAACCAACCTCGCGAAAAATACTGGAAAGTTATTGTCAGGGAATAAACTGGCCCTATGCGTTAACCTCAGAACAAACGACGTTAGTTTCGCTAATAGAAAAATATACAAAACAGGGGCTGGAGCCAATTGTGTTATTGAGTGAATTGAGTTGTGGTGATCAATGTGCACAGTTAGGAGCGCAACTGAAAAATATGTTTAGCGAAATCAAGATTTGCAAATTACTGCATTTGTCGTCCTTACATAGTCTTGACGACAAACAGCGCGAGTTATTTTCCGAATTTTTACCATTGCCGATTACGCCTCATCGATTACGCAAGGTGTTATTACGTAGCGTTGGTATTGGAGGCAATGCCGAGGTGGCTAAGCAGGACTTTGGTATGAGTACGATACATCGTTTTTTACATGTTCTGGTAGCAGAAGATAGTCCGATTAACGCAAAAGTGATCATGACCTTTCTTGAGCAAGATGGCCACAGGGTTACCCATGTAGAAGATGGGCAGCTCGCTTATGAAGCATTGAAGACTAACCAGTTTGATTTGGTGCTAATGGATATGCGAATGCCCAATATGGGTGGTATCGAGGCAACCAAAGCCTGGCGTGAACATGAGACAGAAGATCAGCATGTACCGATTATTGCATTAACGGCTAATGCGACGCCGGAAGATAAAAATAATTGTCTGGCCTCCGGTATGGATGATTTTTTGAGTAAGCCGGTTAATCGTGACAAGTTACGTGAGATATTAAAAAGAATTGCCTAATGGGTTATACCTGCAACCAGAAAGTTACAGGGCCGTCGTTCAGTAAATCGACTTTCATATCGGCACCAAATTTTCCGGTTGCTAACTGAGCATGCTGCTGCCGGGTTTGAGTGATGACATAGTCAAATAGATGCTGTCCTAATTCGGGAGTGGCGGCGCTGGAAAAACTGGGACGAGTACCTTTTTGCGTATCGGCTGCCAGGGTAAATTGGGGGACGAGTAATATCCCACCCTTGATATCTGTGACACTGAGATTCATTTTATCCTGTTCATCTGAGAAAACACGATAGCCAAGGAAACGTTCTACCAGGCGATCGGCTTTTGTTTCGTTATCTTTTTTTTCGATACCAATAAATAACAACAGGCCTTGTTTAATCTCGCCAATAATTTTTTTATCAACGCTTACACTGGCATGTAAAACACGTTGTAACAGTGCAATCATTTTCGATTCAAATCAATTGCAAACTGATCGCAGGTACGAACTAATTCAGAACGAATACCCGATTCCGATGCGGCATGACCGGCGTCGGGGATAATACGCAACATTGATGTTGGCCAGGCCTTGTGTAATTCCCATGCACTTTCCATAGGACAGATCACATCATAGCGACCCTGGATAATGACACCGGGAATATTTTTTAATAGATCTATATTATTAAGAATCTGGTTTTCTTCCAGAAAGGACTGATGCATAAAATAATGACACTCGATGCGCGCCAGACTTAAGGCGGTATGTGCACTTCCAAAATAATCAATCAGGTTCTGGCTGCTGATTAAAGTGGCCGTGCGACCTTCCCAAAGTGCCCAGGCCTTGGCTGCCTGCATGCGACTGAATTCGTCGTCGCTGGTAAGCCGTTGGTAATAGGCCGAGACCATATTTTCCTGTTCACTTTCTGGAATGGGTTTTTTGAAAGCCTCCCAGACATCCGGGAAAATTCGGCTTGCACCGTATTGATAAAACCAGTCGATCTCATTCTGGCGGCAGAGGAAGATGCCGCGTAATATCAGCCCCAAAACATTTTTCGGATGGGTCTGAGCATAAACTAATGCCAGAGTGGATCCCCATGAGCCGCCGAACACGAGCCATTGTTTGATGCCAAGGTGTTCGCGAATCGCTTCAATGTCGGCAACCAGATCCTGAGTTGTATTGTTTTCAAGTTCGGCATGGGGGGTCGATTTACCTGCGCCGCGCTGATCAAATAGTATTATTCGATATAATTCAGGATTAAAGAACTGGCGGTGGTAAGGTTCACATCCCGAGCCCGGGCCACCGTGTAAAAACACGACTGGGATGCCGTCGGGCGAACCACTTTCCTCCACATAAAGTTTATGTGGAGGTGTGACGTCAAGTTCAAACTGATGGTAAGGACTGATTGCTGGATAAAGGACGTGCACGGCTCTTAATTGTCCTGGACTATTTCACCTTTGAAGCCGATTAATGCTGCGATACCTGCTAATAATAATCCGGCGAGCACCACCCAGGGGCCTGCCTGTAACAATGTAAACGCCCAGCTTTGTTCAAACACAATACCAATATATAGCATACCCGAATGCAGAAGAGCGCCGGCAATAAAACACCAGCTGATGATCTGTTTGAAAATTTTAGCGACAGCAATAAAACATAAGGCCAGGCCGGCAAGTATGTTTAATATGGCTTCCAAATTACCATGGGCATGAGTGCTGCGAATGTTGCCATGCGGGGTTTGTAAATTGATGATATTGTTCATTGACAATATCGCGTCAGTATTTGCTTTGGCTATTTGTTCTGCGTTTAAGGGTTCCAGTTCTTCTTCGAAGTCGTTGGTTTTTAAATCCTGTACCCGGCCGACTGGAGATTGTTTGGATACATAAGCAGCCTCAATGTCGCCGGCGCTACTAACAACCATAAATGGACCGAGTGAGGCGGTTACGACAAGATACAAAAAACCGAATACGATATTTTTTTTACCAATCATGTTTTACTCCTTCGATTGCTTTAATTTTGCCAGGACTACCCGTTAAATATATTTCAGATTGAGATCTGTGACTGACTAATGATTATTGTTCAGGATTTTTTTTTAGCAGCAGCTAATTCTTCGCTATCAACCTCTTCGAGACGATAGCCTTGATGATAGATCGCGCTAAGACGCCAGCCGTTTTCCGGGGATAATTGCAGTTTTTTGCGAATTCGGCTTATGTGGGTATCGACCGTTCGAGTGGTAAATTCGGAACCATGACCCCAGACCGAGGAAAGAATATGACCGCGGGATAACAGTCGACCAAGGTTTTTAAACATAAATGAAACCAGTTCAAATTCTTTCTGGGTTAGTTTGACGAGGTCGTCATTCATAAACAAGGTGTGAGAGGTGAGGTTGATTCGATAAGGCGGGTGCTCAAGAATTTCTTTTTGCGCCGCCGCGCCACTTTGGCTGCGTCTTGCTACTGCAGAAATACGTGCGAGTAGTTCTTTTTGTCGAACCGGTTTGGTAATGTAATCATCGGCACCCATGTTTAAAATATTTGCAATATCTTCCTCACTATCGCGCTGGGTGACAAAGATAACCGGGGTGCTGTGCTCAGTTTGTTCACTTAACCAGGCAAGTACCTGTTCGCCATCGAAGTCCGGCATGACCCAGTCTAATATATAGAGGTCGAAGCTTTCCTTACGTAACGCGCTGGTGAAGTCGCGTCCATTCTGAAAATAAACGACATCGTATTTCTGCTCTTCCATCCATAACTTCATGGCCTGGGCGAGATGTTTGTCGTCATCAACTAAGGCAATTCGCAAATTGACCCCCGAAAAATTATAAGTGTTATTGTTCAACAACTTGGGATTGTAGATATTTTGATTGTGACACAGGCGGCCTGAATGCGCCATTTCTGATCTTATTTCTTTTGCTGAATGAGTGAAAGATAGGCATTAAAATAATTGATGTTTACTTGCCTGACGAAGAATAAACGTCTAGCTTAGAAATTCTTCTAACATCGCTTTTTCCTGCATGGCATCCTGATAGCCAAGCCGGATAAGCTCGCGGCAATAACCTTTTTCAAATAGCAGATAGCTGGCGAGTCCCGATCCTTGTTTGTTTGAGGCTCCGATGCCTTTTAGCAGGAAGCGAATCGTGCGTGGTAGTTCACTCTCAAATTCCAGCGCCAGTTCGCCAATATTAATACTGGGTGCAATAACGAAGGCATCGACCCGGCGTAATGGGAGCTCACTTTTTTTAAGGTGACGATTGGGTATCACATCAATGGTTTTATTGATTCTTTCCAGACGTTCCAGATCGGCTTCGAGGCTGTCGAGAAAGATGCTATCCAGGATATGGCCGGCAATCTGGGCAAAGTTGGGATATTCGTAGCGGCTCTGTCGTTCTCGTGGTTCGGTTTCGTCACGTTGATTGCCGATGACCAGAACACGATCAGCGCCAAGATGCAATGCTGAGCTTAATGGCGCCATGAGACGCATTGAACCATCACCAAAATATTCACGATGTAGCTTTATCGCTTCAAACAGATAAGGAATGGCCGAGGAGGCCATAAGATGCTCGACTGATATTGCACTTCGGCTTCCAAATCGACGTGCTCGTGACCATGGGTTGGCCTGGTCGTTGCCTTGAAAAAATGTAACCGACTGTCCACTATTATAGCCGGAGGCGGTAATACCAACGGCATGCAGATGGCCTTCATCAATAACGTGCTGAATACGAGAAAAATCCAGGCTGCGTAATAGTAATTCTTTGAGTGGTTTGCGATTTAGCAGTGACAGTGGGTTGCGTTTGCCCAGACCGCCCAGGGTGATCGCCATTAACCATCGTAATGCCGTTTTACTGATGCTGGCTACATCACTTTGAAAAACTTGTGCGACATGAAAGTTACCCCACACTTTTAACATTTGTGCAACGGCATGATTGTAATCATCGGCCATCGAGGCTAAAGAGGCGGCGTTGATGGCACCGGCCGATGTGCCGCAAATAATCTGGAACGGAGAGGGTTCGCCACGGGGACGGAGTTCGGCTATCGCTTTGAGTACGCCTATTTGATAAGCAGCTCGCGCGCCGCCTCCCATTAATACCAGTCCGCGTTTTATCTCCGGCTTCAAATTACTTATTCCCCTTATTATCTAATTAGCTATACAGCGATGAGATCAGCTCAAAGCGATAAAATTAGATGTTTCGATCTCGGATTTATTTTTATTTACCATATTAACTAACGATCTCTTAACTTAGAGTATAAGTGACAATTTACATTCATGAACCTCTGATCGAGTTCTAATTGATGTTGATTAGTGCCAGTCTGCTGAAAACATTTTCTGACACCAGTTTTCGATCACAATTCGAGCATCATCCGGTTTTTCCGTGAGTAGCCAGTGATCGGCCTGGATAGTTTCGATTTCCAGGTTTGGTAGCTGGTTTAATATCTGCTTATTAGTTTCAACGTGGCTGGTACTTGCGCCAGACGATAATAGTACCAGTGTCGGTGTTTTAATCGAATTTAAGTCTGGAAGTTTACGTGTGACTTCATATAGGTCTTGTAAAAAGTTTGCTAGCGGTATGAATTTTAAATCTGAAAATGGATCCATATACAGATCGGCAATGTTTTTATCCGGGTGGGCGCTTAAAAATGCGCGGCTGTCCTGGTCCAGTTTCTGTAAATCTCGATAAGGGTAGTTCCGCTTATGCAAACCAAAACGATAAAAAATACGGATGGTTTTTGCGGCAAGATGAACGAACCAGCGATAGCGTGCCACTTTTGCGAGCAGCCCGCTCAGGGCCTGGGGGAAAATCGGGTCGATCAAAACCATGCCGCTTAAATCGCGTGGATGCTGGTAGGCGTAGTCGAGCGCGACTTGTGCCCCCATGCTATGGCCAGCCAGAATCGTTGCACCTTTTAATTGCGTACGCAGGGCATACACATCATCACACCAGTGTTGTCGACTGAAAGGCTTAAAACTGGATGAATATCCATGGCCTCGCAGGTCCATAGCCAGTAAATCAGTGTCTTTGTTGAGACTGGTGGTGTTCATCAGCTCTCGCCAGCGGCTCGCATTACTGGCAAGACCGTGTAAAAAAATAATATTGTTCGCCCGGCCAATATCGCCATTGGTTTCACAGTGGATGGTTTGTCTGTCCTGTTTGAAACGATAGCTATGCATGAGGATATTATTCTCGTCTAAATGTTTAGCTTATTTAAGTTAGCGTTAGTCATAATACGGTAATGATGATGGCTTAGTCTTTAATCTTGGTAGCGTGTTTTGAATAAAACCCGAATAACTAATCCTGACGTTAATTAGTCGCTAGCAGGATACAAATTATCGAATTACATTATTTATCATAAGGAATTGTAAATTATTGTTAAAATTTTCCCAAAATGGCCATGTAGGCCAGTTCCTACGCCAGTTTAGGCTTTGTCTGACAAGACATTGGAGGGCACCTGGCGTAGACTTCACCTCCTTCGAAACGGAAGAGCTGACTTAGATTGATTCTTAAATTAAGAGGTTGTGAAATTTAAAATGAAGACGGTTGCAAAAAGACTTTTACCATTGGTTATTATGATGATGCTACTTGTCTTGGTGGTTAGTTTGTTACCCCAATATGGCACAGTCGATTCGTCTGCGCGTGTTGGACAGTCTACAGACTCAATAGATTCAGTAGCATTATCGTCACTTGAGATACACTGATATTAACTGATTTTTTTGCTTCAATATTGCAAAGAGATATATACGCGCCTGGATTATTGTCCAGGCGTTTTTTGTTGGGAAATAATTCTATTTCAGGTTTGGGTTAGTCGACTGTCTGGATGACCAGGCCATTTTCAATTCCCTTTACCCCATTTACCCCATTGGCAATGATGCTGGCGTGATCTTTTTCATAATCAGAGCTTACATAGCCGCTTAGCGAGACGACACCTTTGTGTGTGCTAACTTTTATCCTGAACGCACTGGTTACTCGATCGTCAACTAAACGCGCTTTTACCTTGGCGGTAATTAAGCTACTGTCAAAAAATTCGCCGGTGCTCTCGCGGACAGGCGTGGCCGAGCAGCCGCTAAGGCCAGTCGCCAGAGACAGGGTGACAAGAATTAAGTAACGTTGTAATAAATTCATTTTTCGTTTATTTCTCACTTCCTGAGGCCTTCAGCCTGATATCGGAAGAACTTGATTTTAAAGGTTTTTCCACCTGGTCACAAAAGCAGGGTGGTCTGTTCAGCCGTTTATCCTGCAAATCAGTGGCGAAGGTTCGAGCATATAGTCTACCTTACTTTCCCGGAGGTTTTGAGCGACTGTTTCCCATTTTATTCATTCAAGAATGGCGCCAAAATGGGATCGACTTTCTTTTTATCGACCGAGATGAATCGTTTCTGCTTGTGTTGCCTGGCGGACGGCTTATTGGCCAAATCGGCGGCCAGTTGGCGCCCGATACGGCAGCCCAAAATCGTAGTATAGAACATCTTCGCCATGATCAGATCGTGCATCGGTATGGCCCGATGGCCTACTGGACGATATTTTGACTGGATGGACATGATTTCGTTAAACATGATTCTGGATTAATTATCAGGACTATAAATCTTTCCTGATTATACGTCGGATCATACTCACTAGCATCATGAAAATGAAACTGGGCAATATCAACCAGAGTGTCTCACTGAGTAAGACATCCATGCCACGTTCAGTGAGAAAATTCTTTAAGCCTATCGGCGAAACCTCAATGGGCTGAAAGGGGAAAAAATATCGTGTGTCATCAAAAGGAGCGAAAAACGCAATACCCAGTCCGCCATTGGTTAACGCATCAAACACACCATGCGATGCCGTGACTGCAAAGTAAAATACGACCAGTCTAACTCTCAAACTCCGTAAGCGGGTTTGCCAGAAAAATATTAAAACCACCAGTAAACCGGTGAGCAGGGCAAACGATAATGAGTGGCTTAAACCTCGGTGTCCCCAGGCATCCGCATAGGCGATACCAAATCTGAAGCCGATTACGTCCAGATCCGGTAACAGGCTGCAGACTATGGCGAGCGTCCAAAAACGTCCTGGCAGTTCGCTGTTTTTGCTTAGATGCGCCAGTGAAATGGCAAAAATGCTGTGCGTGATCACGGTTGGCATACTGGCTCCTGCTCTGATGCGGGCTAAACGTTAACGAATTACACTTTTTTTACCGTAAGTTAAAGGCAGAGTCAAAGAGGACGAACTAAACTTACAAGGCGATAAAAATATTATAAGAAGGAATTATATGGTCCAGTCAGTACAGTCTCTTATTGAAGATATTGGCGAACTCATTTCATTACCGGAAATAGTGATGCAAATTAATGAGTTAGTGAATAGCGAGGCGTCCAGCGCGACGGAAATTGCGCGAGTGATTGGGCAGGATCCGGCTATATCAACCCGTATTCTCCAGGTCGCCAACAGTTCGATGTACGGCGGACAGCGCCAGATCGACTCGATCAATCGGGCTGTGACCATTTTAGGTACCAAGCAGATTCGAGATCTGGTGTTAAGCACCACTGCGGCCAAGGTATTTGATGGTATCCCGAATGATGTTATATCAGTCGAAGATTTCTGGCACCACAGCCTTTACTGTGCATTGTTGGCCCGGGCGCTGGCGGGTATCTCAAAAGCCGTTAATGCAGATACCCTGTTTACCGCCGGTCTGTTGCACGACATTGGCCATCTGGTCATGTTCAACCGGATTCCCGAACAGGCGCACGAGGCGATTATGCTGACCATTCAGGGCGAGGCCAGCCTTGATTTGTATCAGGCTGAACAGCAAATTCTCGGATTTGATCATGCGGAGGTTGGGGCCGAACTGGCGCGCCATTGGCATCTGCCCGAGATATTAGTGAGCTGTATCGCCTACCACCATGATTTACATGCCAGTACGGAACATATTGAGGCGGTCGCCCACGTTCATGTTGCCAATGCGATTGCGTCTTTGCCGTACAGTGACATTCCTGAAATTGAGGATTTAGAGCGAGTCTCGCCTGAGGCCTGGGCGTTAGCCCATATTAAGCCCGATAGCCTGGGTGAAGCGGTCAAAGCGGCGCAACAAAATATTGTTGATACACAACAGGCCTTATTTGGCGAAGAGGATTAGTGCTTGCGTCGTTCGCGTACGGCGGCGGCCAGATTTTCCAGCACCGGTATACTGTCTGTAAAGCTTATGCAGGCATCGGTGATGCTTTGCCCATAAAGCAGTTCCTGATCCGCCTCAGCATCTTGTCGTCCCTCTACAAGGTGACTTTCCAGCATGACTCCCATAATGCGCTTGTCGCCTGCGGATATTTGACTGGCAATATCCTCGGCCACATCGATCTGGCGCCGATGTTGTTTTTCACTATTGGCGTGTGAGCAATCTATCATTATACGCGGGCTTAAACGGGCCTGTTCCAGTTCCTGTGCGGCCTGATTGACGGCGGCTGCATCGTAATTGGGTTGACGACCACCGCGCAGAATAATATGGCAATCGTCATTTCCCGAGGTCGAGAAGATAGCTGAATGACCGGCCTTGGTTACCGACAAAAAGTGGTGTGGTCGATTGGCGGCACGTATCGCATCGACTGCAATCTTCAGAGTACCATCTGTGCCATTTTTAAAGCCGACCGGGCAGGAGAGACCGGAGGCCAGCTCACGATGGGCCTGACTTTCGGTCGTGCGGGCACCGATAGCACCCCAGCTTATCAAATCGGCAACATATTGTGGCGTAATCAGATCCAGGTATTCAGTGGCAGCAGGCATGCCCATGTTGTTGATGTCGATTAAGAGCCGACGGGCGGCACGGATGCCTTTGTTTATGTGATAGCTGTGATCCAGGTCAGGATCGTTGATCAGGCCTTTCCAGCCAATGGTGGTGCGAGGTTTCTCAAAATAGACCCGCATAACAATTAATAGCTCATTGGCGAGATTGTTGCGTTGTTCCAGTAACAGACGGCAATACTCAATCGCGGCTTTCGGATCATGAATAGAGCAGGGGCCTATTATGACAAGTAAGCGGTCGTCCTGATCATCGAGAATGTGATGAATGGCGTTGCGGGCCGAGGTGATGGTCTCAGCCGCATCATTTGAGATCGGCAACTCAGCATGTACCGTATGCGGAGAGCTCAGCTCCTTAATTTCGCGGATACGTAGGTCATCGGTCTGATATTTCATGGCCAAAATCTTGTCTTTATTGGAATGTGACATTGCTCTATTTATTTAATATTATCAATAGTTTAAGTTAAAACATGGTATCTTGTCAGTGATATAGTTTGTCCCGGATTATGCTCGGGATCGGACGTTTAGCCCATGTTAAGGCAATACCGATATAAACGGGAGAGGTATTCTACTTAGGATGGAAGCTAATGAGAAGTGTACGAGCGGGAAAAATGGATAATAGCTCTTTGCATTTCCTGTATACGGTAATGGAATTTTGGTGTTGATGAGGAAAAATACTTACCCCGGCAATTTATAGTTCTCCACGGTGACAAGATCGACCCCGCAATTGAGGTTTTCAATCCAGTTAAGAAATTCAGTAATCATGGCTTTTCCTGAAAAATGTCTGCCATGTTGGGGAACAATCATTTCGATATCCAGCTGGCGTACCATATTGACCCATAATTTGCATACTTTGTTGGAAACCATATAACGCTTATGGAATGACTCCATAAAAGGTATGTGTTTTTTAAAATTTTCTACTGGTTGTTCATTATCGGCTGTCGCAATTGATGCACCCATGTCACCAGAAAACAAAATTTTGCTTGTGCAATCATAGAATTGGAAATTTCCGACAGAATGAAGGAAGTGCGCGGGGATAATTTTAATTTTTCCATTGCCAAGCGATATGACCGATCCACCGTCTGCTATCCCTGCTATGCGGTCATTTACATCCGCTTCGCGTGTACCGTCTAGTGTTTTATTCGACATTAAGTGAGGTAAAAACCGTACCCACAACTCAGAACAGAGTATTTTTGCTTTTGAAAAATCAAACCACATCCCCAGAGAGGCAATAATATCGGGATCTTGATGTGAGGCAATGACGTAGACTAGTTTATCCAGGGGCGAATATTTTACCATTGCGGTTAATAATGGATGGTATGTAAGCTGTCCCCCGGGATCCAGTAAAGCGGCGTTATCATTGTTAATAATGAGAAACTGATTTGACTGTACCCCAGCCCCTTTGACCAGGTCAGAAAACATAATGCATTTATGATTATTGTCATCATACAAGATAGTAGCCATTCTTATCCCCTGATAAATTAACAATTGAAATTAATAGCTGCATTTTATAACGGACAAATAGCTAGATTCTTGAATAAAGTCAATTAAAAAGTGTTTGCGGGTAATACAGATCGCAGCAGTTACAGTGAAGAATATTTATGCTTAAAAGCTCGGTGGGCGGGCGGATTTTACTATTACCTTGATATATTAACCCGTTTGTTGCTGTTGCATAATATCGAGGCCAGCGATTGTCGTGTTGGTCTCGGTAAACAAATTTTTTAACTCGTCCAGTCGTTCAGTCACTTTATCTAGTTGTTTGAGGCGGGCGAATTCCTCTAGCTCGGCGGCTACGCTAGCAAGTGGATTTGCGCCAATATTGGCACTGGTTGATTTGAGGCTATGGACGTGACGACGTGAATCGTCGGCATTGTTATCGGCCAGCGAGCTTGTCAACTGTTCCAGCAATCGGTTGCTGTCATCAATATAACGTTGTAATAGTGACTGGAGTTTTTCAGCGCTTAGAAACTGACTTAAGTTTGCCAGCATAGAGGTATCAATATAGTCCACGTTAGTGCTCATTTTTGTCTCCGTGTAGTGTTATCTGATGCATTGTTTGGATATTACGTTAACCATTTTTGTAACTTCGAATAGAAGTTATCTAGTTCGATAGGCTTGTTGATGAAATCGTCCATGCCGGCATCGAGACAATTTGTGCGTTCAGTTTGCTCATCACTAGCACTAAGGGCGATGATCGTGGTTCGTTTGGTACCCATTTCAAGCTCACGAATCCGTTTAGTTGCTTTATAACCGTCACAGACGGGCATATAGATATCCATCAGAATCAAGTCCGGTTTCAGGCGTTGCCACTTGTCGACAGCTTCCTCGCCATTGGTCGCGCACTGGTAGGGAATATTCCAGTGATCCAGCATCGCGCCTGCGATCAACTGATTCACCTCGTTATCGTCTACTAGCAAGACTCGACCATGTAACATGGAAGATATATCGGTATGTCAGCGGTATTTTTAAGGCCAAAAGTGCGGATATTTACATTAACCTGGTAATTATTTTTATATAAGGAAATCAGGTAGAGAGGTAGTAAGACGGATAATAGTATGAGTTTAATATTTAGTCTGACCATTTAATACGCGGCTGGATTAATTTCAATCTGGTGAGGTTATTCAGAAAGCCGTCAAGCTGTTCAGGCAATGATGTATCGTCCGGGCTAAAGGTTTCAGTATCGATGTATTTAAGTATTGGTTCATATAACTTCATCACCCGTACTTTTAGCAACTGTTCAATAGCAACGTGCTTATTAGAGGAACAAGCTAAGCGGTAAAAGAGAAACATGACTTTACGCGTGTTATCGCAGAGCTCTCCGTAACGATCTTTTTGCGGAGTGATCCTGCTGGCAATCATACGAATAAGTGTTGCATATCCGTTAGCATCAAAATTTGCCATTTTTAATTGATCGGTATAAAAGACCCAATAGCAGAAATCTAATAAGGGTAAGAGCTTTTCTTTAGTACGACCAACGTACTCGTTAAGTATTGGGCGAAATTTTGTGGGTTGCAATATAAAGGCAACGGCTAGCCACAGGATATATCGACCCGGTTCGGCGCGGTTCCAGTTAGCAACGGAGGATGCAGATAATTTATATAATTCTTTGTGATCAACCGTACGTAGAGCACATCGCAACAAGTCACGTAATAATTTTTTTCGTACGGTTAACCAGTCTTCTAATATCGGTAATAATACCGCGCTGGCTATATGATCATAGTCAGGCTTGCGAATAATGAAAAAGATTCCCGGTAAGTGGTCGGTATTGTGAATGATCAGTTGCCGCCAGAATTCGCTGAAGGCATGGATTGCCACTTCCGGTTGGTGTAGCACAATGGAGTCTAACCATGGTTGGTGAATACTATGTTTATAGGCATAGCTAAAACAAATTGCGGCTACCAGGGTATTAGCGGGCAAGTTCGGTATTTCATCTGGTTTTTCACGTCCAAATATATCCAGTGCAGCCAACAGTATATAACCTTCAGCCAGGTGAACAGTATAGATCGAGTCGGCAATATCCTGCGCACGAGCAAAGGCTCTTTTTTGTAAAACGGCAAGAAAACCAGCCAACACCCGATTTGCTAACTCCGGGTTGGCGAGGATGTGAATCCGATCAAGAGGTGGAATAGAGTTATCCATATCCATATCCAGATACATGCCAAGGTAGGCTTTCGCGAAGCGCTCAAGGTTTTCAATGTTATCGCCCGATTCAATTTCATCGGCCATCGGTAGTAGACGTCGATCATTTTCCAGTCGTGTGCCGGCATGGTCTTTAAAATCGACGGGAAAGCGAGATTCGATAGAATTTGTAGATCCTGAAGATTGATCCTGTTTGTGCATGCGGGTAGTTTAATATAAATTAAAAGAACACAGTCTAACATGTCCCTGGTGCGATTTAGTTTCGTATTTACAGTATCGCGATAACGACGGAGGTTGACTGGTAAACACAAAGCCCTGGTGGTGTAGCTGATGATGGGGGCATCGGAACGGGATCTGGATGAGTTCGCAGAGTTTTACAGTAATAAGTGATTCATTGGTAAGATACGTTCATAATAGATCTGGTTAATTTTCAGTAGAAAGGGATTTTTGTGAAGTCAAAACGTAATCCGATATCGGTGCAGATTATGCAGGTACTTTTTAAGTGGCTTGGCGTGATCTGGCCATGGCTGGCGGCTAGTCTTGCTTACCGTATCTGGTTTAAAACACCTCGTTACCCTGTATCAAATCGTGAGCTAAAATGGCTTGAGTTGGCGAAGCATGATTTTACCGTTATTGATGGAAGAAAAATTTCAGTTATGCGTTGGGGGGCATGTTCGCCGGGTTATATTTTATTGATACATGGGTGGAGCGGTCGCGGTAGTCAGTTAGGTCGTTTTGTTAATTCAATTAATAGCAAAGGTCTTGGTGTAATTAGTTTTGATGCGCCCGGGCATGGTCAGTCCGATGGCAAATCAACCAATGCATATCAGATTGCCAGCGTGATAAATGAGTTGATTAAACAATACGGAATGCCCAGAGCTATAATTGCACATTCGTTTGGTGGTATTTCTGCGGCACTTGCGATTCGAGAACATTCGCTGTCGGTTCCTTGCCTGGTAACTATAAGTTGTCCTACCGATCCTTATTATCTGGTAGACGGTTTTCGTACGTACTTAAATTTAAATGACAAGGTTATGAATATCTTCAACCAGAAGCTGTATAGAAAATTTAGCGCGACGATTTACGATGATATATCGGCCGATAAAAATTTAGCGCAGACCTCGGTTAAATTACTGGTGGTGCATGACAAAAAAGATAGCATTGTATCCTGGCGGCAAAGTGAGAAATTACATGCTGCGGTAACTGGCTCTACTACTTTATACACAAGTGGTCTGGGGCATTCCAGAATTCTGAGAGATAAAGATGTCATTGAGCAGGTGTTGAAATTTATTCTATCATGATAATATTTATTTCTGCAGATACTTGCTCATAATCGTAACAGTTTGATCGTAATATTGTTCCTTTGAATAAACTTCCCAGCCATGGTTTATATATAAAGTTTGCATGTCTTCGGTAAAAAGGTAAATTGATTTAAAGTTCAATTCGGTTGCTGCTTTTTCGATTATTTTAATCAATGCTGAGCCAATTCCATTTTGTCGATAATCTTGATGTACATACAGGCTTGCCAACCATGGGTAGAGTTCAGGATGCGTGTCCATATCATTTTCAACTAATCTGGCCGAGCCTAGTGGTGTGGAGTTCTGGTGAGCGACAAACATAGTCGGGTAATGGTTTGTATATGTTTCGTATTCGGTTATGCGTGTCTTTAGATCATAAGCTGGGTCGTTTAGATGTTGCCATTGCTGATGATGCCAGCCTGCCAATTTTTCGATTGCAGCTGGAGTCGCGTTCAAGGGGCTAATCTGAAAGAGCATGCTCTGATATTTTTGGGCCAATATTAAAACCGATGCTAATGCGCGGTATCGGTGAATTGTGTTTCGAGACTTCGTGTTCGAGTGCGGGATGGAAAAAAATAAGTCCGGCATCTCTGGGTTCAATGATAGATATATTTTGTTCGAGTTTAATAGATAATACGCCAGATCGTTCAGGGGCCTGTAGATAATAGGTGCCAGAGATAATTTCATCGTCGTCGTCATGGCTATGGGCTATGGTGACATCATCTTTTTGCATCAGGTTAAACCAGAACCCCATCTTTAATTTCGATTTATTGCACTGCAATAATTTCGCTGATTCTTCGAGTATGGTATTCAAAACAGGTTCAATCGCGGGAAGATGTAATCTGTCGATGTATATATTTTCATAGCGATTATTAAATAAATGAGACTTATGTGTCGCCGGATCCTCGAGCTGTTTGAATATCTGCTCAATAATTTCGGCATGCAAGGGTTTGCATTCATGACAGATTAGCGAATGTATTTTTTCGCGAGGATATTCGAGCATAACGATTTATTTAAAGTGTCTTTTCAAGTCGTTTGGTGGTGACATGGATGCCGATTATTATCGCAATAACGGCTAACAGTGATTCAACCGATAGCGTTGATATTCCAGAATAACCCTGGCCAATATTACAACCATAACCCAGGGTACCACCAATCCCCATTAAAGACGCACCAAATCCAACTTTAAGCGCAGAACCCCTGATGGGGGTAAATTCAAATTTTTTCGTTATGATCGCGGTAACAAACGAAATAATTAAAATGCCTAGCATAAATGCAATCGAAAAAGAAAAGCCTGGATATTGACCAGCAACAAACAAATAACCAATACGTGACATCGGTCCAGAGATGGTCATCGCTGAAGGTGACTGGCCTTCGCTAAATTCATCGACGGCCAGTACCCCCGTGGTATACCACGCAGCAATGACGGTCAGGCCAAGAACCGCGCCGGCGATGAGTAATTTTATATCGGCATGACGTTTCCACTGACTAACTAAGAATGCGAGTAATAGACCATCAACAACGACTAACACGATAAGTTTTGGTGTGCCCAGCAACATTGCAATCCCGGCATCTTCGCCAGGCAGATTTATGGATGAATTCATCATTGAATAAACACGCGTGCCTTCCAGTATTCCAAACTGAGCCACAGCCGCCATAATGGCAAAAAAGAACACGGTTAATAAACCTGCCTTACTGCCGCTACCGGCAAGGATTACTACTCTGGCCGCATCACCACCCGCCAGGGTCGCACCAACACCAAACATAAATCCACCAACGATAACCCCTAGCCAGTCCAGACGAGCATTGCGATAACTAGCCTCACTGATGTCGACAATATTTAAAATTTCCAGCAGCTGAGTGCCGGTTATTGCAACCAGTAAGGTTACGGCAAAAGCTAATGCATAGCGGTAATCTCGAATCAAACTTACGTTTGAAACAGTGGCAACCAGGCAGAATCGATAATGTTTTGCGACGAGTCCGAAAAGACCGCCAATAGCCAGGCCGCCAACAATGTACCAATTCGAAGGATCTTCAAACATAATGAATGCCTCTTGAGATTATGTGCTCTGACGGTGCATTTTAGATTGGCTATTTATAACAAATGATTCGACTTTGTCATAGTTTTATATTGAATAGTTAGACTTTAACGCGTTGGTATTTTTTTAGTAATTTCCTCGGGTAATAGGTACCACGCCAAATAATGCCATCTCGGATTAAACACAAGATACAGGCGCGTGCAAACGTGTAGCCAATTATTAAAAAGCCAACAGGGGATAGTAACCAGGCGTATATATTTTCCTGTTTACTCTTTCCCATGTAGAAACTAATTAGACTGGTGCATAAAAATACAATGAAACCGAATATAAAATAAGGTGGTTCGATTGAGACCAGGCTCAGGTATGGGGCAAGAATAATGGCCGAAAAAATAATTGGGCTGATGATTAATTTAAATCGCGAGAAATGAGTTCCGGGTGCCATAATATTTTTATCAAGTCCGCGAATCATATCAGGTATATTTTTATACCATTCCACTTGCAGATCATCAATAGCGGTGGCAAAACCAGGTCGAAATCCATTTTGTTTTAACATGATGCCAATACCGTAGTCATCGCCTACCTCCATACGTAGCCATTCAAACCCCGGGGTTTGCTTGAATGCAGAGTGACGTACTAGATTAAAAGCACCGATGCCTATTGCGGCTTTGCTTTTGGGATTGTTAATTTGTTCGATATTGGCGGTTGATAAAAACAAAAAGGCGAAAGCTTTCATGGTTGCCTGAAATATTTTTCCTGGGTGCGGCACGCCTGGCATAAGTGCCAGGTGATCAAGCTGGTTGGTGATAGCATAGCCAATAGCACGTTGCCACAAGGTTGTGTGGTGATGGACATCGGCATCAGTAAACAAAAGCCAGTCGCCGCGTGCCTGTGCGACGCCATGATTAAGCGCGTTTACTTTGCCTAGCCAGAGTTCAGGTAAGTGATCAATATGTATGGGTTTTATTTGTGGATATTGGCGCGCCAAGCGATCGATAATTTCCCCGGTTCGGTCAGTGGAACGATCGTTGATGACAATAATTTCATAATCCGGATAATCTTGTTCTATCAAACTTTGTAGGCCGGCTTCGAGTGTTTTTGCTTCGTCCTTTGCGGTGACGATGATGCTCAAGCTGGGCAGCTTGTCACGTGTAAACGTTATTTCCGGACGAATAAAAGGTAGGCTGCGCGACATTTTAGCGGCGTAAATATAAAAGCCACACCATATGGCGCAGCTTATTGATAAATATATCCATGCCGAGATTTCCATGTTGTACAGGATATAACGAAAAAAGGAGCGATATGCTCCTTTTTTTATAACGTTTGCGTGGGAAAGTAGCGGGCGTTAATTTAGTTCGATTGCGCGGTTTGCATTGACTGGGCCGATCCCACTGGCTGGCCGGCACTGGCCCAGGCAAACATGCCGCCACGTAGGTTGTGCACTTTGTTAAAACCATTATTTTGCATAAAGGCGCAGGCCTGAGCGGAACGAGCACCACTGCGGCAGATTAAAACAAAGGTTTTATCCTTATCCAGCTCAGTCAGCCGAACCGGTAAGCTGGCCAATGGCATAGGTACGGCATCCGGGATGGTTCCAGCATTGATTTCGTTTATTTCACGTACGTCGATAATAGAGAACTGGCTTTCCTTTTCGGTTACCCAATCGGCTAGCTCGGCCGCTTCAATTTCGTTGATATTAAAGTACATAGCATATCCTTTCTTTGAAGTTGCAAATATTATCATATTCTAATGGTCGTAGCATAAGAATGTAGTAACTAATCCGCATTTTCGGTGTAAATTGAGTATAGAATTACGCTGTGAAACGGCATGTTTATTGGGGTTAAGTGATTATTGATTGATGACGGGTACAGTTAATTCCTGCTATGGAAAATATTGAAATTTAAATGGAGAAATTATTAACTTTACCGGTCAATATTATCAGGAGAGCTTGCCCGGATGATGGTGCTTCGGGCTATACTCGGATTTTCTTTATTCGTAGATAAAATACAGGTACCTGGTGGAGACATTAATGCGTAGTTTATTAAAATTTTTCCTGTTTATATTTATTGCAACGACTTCACTCGGATTTGTTCAGGCCGGTGAGGGTTCAGCTAATAAATCACAGGTAAAGAAGGGGCAATTCCTTGGTGCGAAACCCACTGAATATCCTGACTGGTTTAAAGAAAGCTTCCTGGACTTTAAGGAAGATGTTGCAGATGCCACTGCGGCCGGAAAACGTGTGTTGGTGTTATTCCATCAGGATGGGTGCCCGTATTGCAATGCCGTCGTTGAACAAAATCTCGCACAAAAAGATATTGAAACCCTGGTGCGAAAAAACTTTGATGTTATTGCGCTTAACATGTGGGGCGACCGCGAGATCGCAACGATTGATGGTAAAACCTATACCGAAAAAGAGTTTGCCGCCGCTTTGAAAGTCCAGTTTACACCGACCATGTTATTTTTTAACGAAAGTGGCAAGCTAATCTTACGCTTAAATGGTTATCTGCCGCCGCGCCGATTCAAGGTGGCGCTGGAATATATTGCTAATAAAGAGGAAAGCAAATCTAGTTACCGTGACTATGTTGCAAAACATTTACCAGCAGGTAAAAGTAGTGGCAAACTGCATGCGGAAGATTTTTTTGTTACCGACAAGATTAATCTAGGTAAAACACACACGAAACCTTTTGCTATTTTTATCGAACAGAAGGATTGCCCGGCTTGCGATACCCTGCATTCGAAAATTCTGGTTGACAAGGGAATTCGTGAAACACTCAAAGATTTCACGGTATATCAACTTGATATGTGGTCGGACAAAGAACTTACCGATCTTACCGGCAAAAAAACCACTGCCAGGAAATTTGCGAAATCACTTGATGTGAAATATGCACCATCAATCCTGGTGTTTAACCAACAGGGTGAGGAGGTTATTCGCTCCGAGGCCTTCTTTAAAACGTTTCATACCCATGGTATTTTAACTTATGTATCGTCTGGCGCTTATATAAAACAACCGAGCTTTCAGCGTTACCTGACCGATCGTGCCCATGATATCCAGGCTGAAGGCAAAAACGTCGATCTCTGGCATATGGATAGTGGAAAAAAATAAACTTATCAATTTATCTTAACGATCCTGGATTTTTACTATGAACTACCCCGAGCTAAAACTGATCAGTTTTACCCTGTGTCCCTATGTGCAGCGTGCGCGCATAACTCTGCTGGAAAAAAAACTTGAACACACGGTTGAATATATTGATCTGGATATGCCGCCAGACTGGTTTTTCGATGTTTCGCCGTTAGAAAAGGTACCGGTCTTACTGGTTGATGGAGAGGCCGTTTTCGAATCTATGGTGATATGTGATTTCGTAGATGAAATATCGCCATCCAGTTTGTATTCGGATGTTCCCCTGGTAAAAGCTCAGCAGCGAGCCTGGATTGCACTCGGTGATAGTATCTTGTCGAGCGTATATGATTTGATGTTTGCCAGCGAGGAAACACGCTTTAAACAGGCTAAGGCGAGCATTATTGATAAACTTGATTTACTTGAAGAAGGCTT
>UOFR01000025.1_pt1 | contig 37323 bp, 31 predicted proteins | sample 1988501 | NCBI WGS metagenome assembly UOFR01 (sample SAMEA4712194, study PRJEB27164) | hydrothermal vent metagenome | biome: marine basaltic hydrothermal vent biome; feature: marine hydrothermal vent; material: mineral | place: Pacific Ocean | collected 2011-06-14/2011-07-23 | depth 1689 m | reverse complement strand
ATACTTTACAATTTGTGAACAGTCATCTGTTCATCATATTCATTTTTTGTCTGAAATAAACTCTCTCAAACCTGGCACATTGGTATTCCAGTACACAAATGCAGCTCAGACTATCAGTATGCAATTGTGTGGCAGGATTAGCATCACCCGTTAAGGTGAGATCCGTACTAAAATTGTAATTAAGACTTAGCAAATATAAATAGACAATAACATTCAATATGTGTAATTTATAGTTTTAAAGGATTCCACACAGCTCCAACTCCTTCTATAATAAATAATGAAACATGCTAAAAAGCTACAATCGATATTCGTATTGGAAGACAACCCTGCCAGTATACTTGCAAATATAGCCGCATCGCAGTACCCGAATGCAGAACTATTTCAACCCAATTCTGTAGACAATGCACAGAAAATTATTAAAAAAAATAAACCAGATTTAATTATTATTGATCTGAGCCTGATCGATGACGAGATTACAGAATTTATAAATGCTGTAAAAATAAATTCACCTAAATCCACCTGTGTGGTCGCATCACATATTGAAGAAGACAAGGAACTTTTTCTTGCCCTTAAGGCAGGCGCCAAGGGTTATCTATTAAAAGACAAGGAAGAGGACCAGATACTAAAACACCTTATCAATATACTTGATGGTCAACCCACGGTGGCGCCAGCAATAGCCTACCAGATGCTTGGCTATTTTCATCGACAACCTAATTTTGAAAATCAGGAAGCGCTGTCCGACAGGGAGAGCGAAATACTAAAATTGATCGCAAGTGGCCACAAACGTGCATCGGTGGCCGAAAAATTAAGTATTAGCCTCAACACGGTTGCGACCCACCTAAAGACTATCTATAGAAAATTGAATATCAACAGTCGCGCTGAAGCAACGATGGAAGCACTGCGTCGTGGCCTGATTAAAAAATAAAATTAATCTATTTACCTGGTAACTCTTGAGAATATATTAAAGCTCATTGCATAACTGTTTTTTTCATCCACCTCATGTGTATGAGTCTCGCTCACCTGCCATTGTGTTTCATCGAATTCAGGAAACCAGGCATCACCGTTTAAACGGGTATGTACTTCCGTCAGGTACATGCGGTCAGCTATCGGCAAGGTTTGTTCATAAAAACTGGCGCCACCGATAATCATGATCTCATCGACATCCGGGTTTTGTTCAATCGCCTTTTTAATAGCATCATCGATCGAATACGCCACGGTAGCCGCACCTGCAGCGTAATTTTTATCCCTGCTCACAACAATATTATGTCGTTCCGGCAAAGGACGGGCACCGAAGGATTCATAAGTCTTGCGTCCCATTACCACTGGTTTTCCAAGCGTGTGTTGACGAAACCATTTCATGTCGGCAGGCAGTTTCCACGGCAGGGCATTCTCGATACCAATGACACGTTCCGGCGTCATCGCGGCTATTAAAGATATTAGTGGTTTGTTGGCCATCGAGTAAACGGTCTACCGCTTTATACTGCAACCGGCGCTTTGATATGGGGATGAAACTGGTAATTGTCCAGATGGAAATCGTCAAAACTAAAATCAAAAATATTCTTTATCGCCGGATTGATTTTCATCGTTGGCATAGGCAATGGAGCACGACTTAGTTGCTCATTGGTCTGGTCCAGATGATTTGAATACAGATGCGCATCGCCGAGGGTATGCACAAAATCGCCAGCTTCAAGTCCGGTGGCTTGCGCGATCATCATGGTTAGCAAAGCATAGGATGCAATGTTAAACGGCACACCTAGAAAAATATCCGCACTGCGCTGATAAAGCTGGCAGGACAACTTTCCTTCGGCGACATAAAACTGAAAAAAAGCATGGCAAGGTGGCAGAGCCATGTTTTCAATTTCGCCCACATTCCAGGCGCTGACAATTAAACGTCTCGAATCGGGATTATTTTTGATCTGATCGACCACCTGACTTATCTGATCAATGGCCTGTCCATCTGCTGTTGGCCATGAGCGCCATTGCGAACCGTAAACGGGGCCAAGGTTGCCGTTTTCGTCTGCCCACTCATCCCAGATGCTGACCCCATTATCTTTTAAATACTGAATATTGGTGTCGCCTTTTAGAAACCAGAGTAACTCATGCAAAATAGAACGTAGGTGACATTTTTTGGTGGTAACCAATGGAAAACCGTCTTGCAAGTTGAAACGCATCTGGTGGCCAAATACGCTGAGTGTTCCTGTTCCGGTGCGGTCTTCTTTTTTTACTCCGTGATCTCGTACATGCCTCATCAGATCGAGATACTGCTTCATTTACGGCTCCAAATCATCCAACCCCAAGATGTTGTGCATACTAGCATGAAATATCTATATCCTGCGGCAGGAATGCGATGCTCAGAGATTCAAAGACTTCTATAAACTGCAGACGAAAAAAATGCGCTGTTGGTAAACCAGCAGCGCGTTGTTCCAATGGGGGAGGGAATGAAACTTCAAAATATCTAAAAACAGTAAAACTGTCATCAGATGGACATAACTATACCCAGTTAAAGGTTAATTGAAAAGCTTTTTTAGGCTTTTTGCACTATTGTTCTGTTGTACGAATGCAACAACAGTGCGATTCCTACCATAATTAGTGGCGCAGAAAGAAGCATTCCCATCGTCAACCAACCCGTATTTAATAAATAACCGATATGAGCATCCGGTAAACGATAAAATTCGACAAAGCTACGTGCAAGGCCATATCCGAGCGCAAATACCCCTGAAATGGCCATTGTAGGGCGGTCTTTTCGGGCAAATATCCAGATTATGACAAATAGAACAACGCCCTCTAATGCCGCTTCGTAAATTGGGGTAGGATGACGAGGTAGATCCATTTCAATAGCTGGATTGAGGTTGGCCTTTGGGAAAATCATTGCCCAGGCCACATCCGTTGGCTTTCCCCACAGTTCTCCGTTAATAACATTACCGACTCTTCCTGCCAGTAGCCCAATCGGGGCAATAATCGCCATCATATCGACAATAACAAAATAACCGTGCTTGTATTTTCGATTATAAAACCAGATCGCGAGCATCGCGCCCAGGAATCCACCATGAAATGACATGCCACCCTTGTGTATTGAGATCAGCCTGATAAATGAATCGAAGAATGTAGGTTCATTGATGATGTTGCCCATATCATAAAACAGTAAATACCCAATGCGACCACCCAGAATAACGCCCAGGCCCATATAAAAAAGCAGGTCATCGACTTGCTCGGGTTTGACCTTCCAGCTTGTATGCGTACGAGCAAGATAGCGCGTTACCATCCAGCCCAGGCTAAATGCAGCCAGATAGGTGATACCATACCAGTGGATGGGAAAACCAAAGATCTCAAAGGCAACCGGATCAAACTGGATAATATAAACATCGGTAGAAGGCATGGTTTTTACTCTTTTATTGACCGCATCAAAATTTAAGCATTGTAAAAGCCTGCTGATTTTACCACAATTTAAACTCCCAAAAATAATTACATAATATGAATGATGCTCACAAAACGGTAAACCGGCTAAACGATTCAACCAGTCCATACCTGTTACAACATGCAGACAATCCCGTCGATTGGTGGCCATGGTGTCAGCAAGCACTTGACGCGGCCAAACAGGAAAACAAACTTGTTTTATTATCCATTGGTTATTCGGCCTGCCATTGGTGTCACGTAATGGCGCATGAATCATTTGAAGATCAAGCTACCGCTGACATCATGAACACTTATTTTATAAATATTAAAGTTGATCGCGAACAACGCCCTGACCTGGACAAGATTTATCAAACAGCCCATCAAATGTTAAACCAGCGTCCCGGTGGCTGGCCGTTAACGATGATCTTAACGCCAGAGGATCAAATCCCATTTTTTGCCGGAACTTATTTTCCCGTAGACGAAAAACATGGCATGCCACCCTTTAAGGACGTTTTGCTTCGAATTAATGAATTTTACCACGACAACCCCGCGCAGATCGACGAACAAAATGCCTCGTTAATTTCTGCATTAGACTCTTTAATAAATACAACATCGCATACCGATGAGCTAAACAGTGCACCACTTGATCAGGCACGTAGACAATTAGAGCAACAGTTTGATAATGAACACGCGGGGTTTGGTAAGGCACCAAAATTTCCGCACCCAACCAACCTGGTTCGCCTGCTGCGTCACTGGAATGCCACCCAATTAACGGGTAACGAAGATAATCGCGCGAAAGACATGTTATTCATCAGCTTGCAGGCCATGGCTGCAGGAGGCCTATATGATCAATTGCGGGGAGGCTTTTTTCGCTACTCGGTTGACGATCTATGGATGATCCCGCATTTCGAAAAAATGCTTTACGACAACGGCCCATTACTTGGTTTGTATGCCCAGGCCGCAAAAATCTTCAACGATCTCAGCTTCGAACGTATCTGCACTGAAACAGCTAACTGGATTATTGAAGAGATGCAATCAACCGAAGGCGGATATTTTTCTACCCTTGACGCCGACTCCGAAGGTAAAGAAGGCAAGTTTTATGTATGGACACCTGAGCAAGTCAAATCCATTTTAAACGAACAGGAATTTCCATTGTTCGCAGCCGTGTATGGTTTAGATCGCAAAGCCAATTTTGAAGGACACTGGCATCTGCATATGTTTAATTCGATAGAAGCACTTGCCCAGAAAAAGGATATATCTGTAAACGATGCATTAACTAATATAAATCGTGCTAAACAGAAATTATTGACGGTTCGTAATACCCGTATCCACCCCGGTCGAGATGAGAAAATTCTGGTTGCCTGGAATGCCTTGATGATAAAAGGTATGGCGCAGGCCGGTCGTCTTCTGCAAAAACCAGATTTTATATTTTCCGCACAACGTGCCTGTGATTTTATTTTTAAGATAATGTTTAGCAAGGGTCGCTTATACGCAAATTACAAAGATGGATCGGCTGATATCATGGCTTATCTGGACGACTATGCCTTTATGCTCGATGCCTTACTTGAATTATTATCGGCCCAATGGCAATCAAAATATTTAAGCTTTGCGATTGAGTTAGCAGAAAGCCTGCTCGAACACTTTGAAGATAAAGAAGCAGGCGGATTTTATTTTACCGCCCATGATCATGAAAAACTTATCCAACGACCGAAACCGATAAGTGATGAGGCCATTCCATCCGGTAATGCCGTTGCTACGTATGCACTGGCAAGACTGGGACATTTATTATCGGAACCACGCTATATAGCCGCCAGCGAACATACCATTGCCAATGCCTGGAATAGCCTGGGCCAGGCGCCCTACGCACATGCCGCTATGCTTGATGCACTCGAAGAGCATCTATATCCACCGAGTATCATTATTATTCGCGGCAATGAAGAACAAAAGCAAATGTGGGAAGATTCAATCAATGCTACGTTTAATGCGCGTACGATGTATTTTTATATCGATAGAAATGAAGAAGGGTTGAACACGGCGATTGCTAAAAAAGCACCAGCGGCGGATAAAGACATTGCTTACCTGTGCTCAGGTAAACAATGTTTACCGCCCTGTGAAACTATTGACGAATTAGCAGAACAATTATCCCGTTAAAAGTGGCTTGTCATCCCCGCTTTCGCGGGGATGATGGTTGTTGTCGGAATGACTGATAATTCGAGAATTACGAATAAAAAAATAATATTCAGTAAGTAAAACCATAATTGTCATTAAATCGTTGTTTAAACTCATCAACGCTAATTTTATGATTTTGTGTACCCGCCTGCTCAATTTTTATTGCGCCCATCAAGGCTGCAATGCGCGCAGTCGTTTCCCAGTCCAGCTTGTTCATAATTCCATATAACAGACCACCACGATAAGCATCACCACACCCGGTTGGATCCAGCAGTTGCGCTGTTTTCGCAGTGGGTATATCGAGACACTTACCGTTGGTATAGACATAAGAACCTTCGCCACCACGGGTAACAACAAAGGCCTCAACCTTCTTAGATAGTTCTTCGATTGATTTACCGGTACGATCCTGAATTAATTGCGATTCATAATCATTTGCCGCCACCCAGGTAGCCTGATCGATAAAGGTCATCAACTCGTCACCATTAAACATTGGCAGACCCTGACCTGGATCAAAAATAAACGGAATTCCTGACTCGGCAAACTCGGCCGCATGCTGAATCATGCCATCACGGCCATCAGGGGAAACCATACCAATCGTTATACCCTTAGCATCAGATATCTTATTCTCGTGCGCATTATTCATTGCCCCGGGGTGGAATGCGGTAATCTGGTTGTCATCCTGATCCGTCGTAATAAATGCCTGTGCAGTATAGGCATCGCCAAGCTCGCGGAGATAGCTGCGATCGATACCATGTAGATCCATCCAGGTCGCATAGGGAGAAAAATCATTTCCTACCGTAGCCATCGGCTTCGGATCGCCACCAAGCATTTTCAGACTAAAAGCAATATTACCGGCACAGCCACCAAATTCGCGGCGCATTTCAGGCACTAAAAATGAAACATTTAAGATATGGACTTTGTCCGGTAGTATATGATTTTTAAATTTATCCTGGAATACCATGATGGTGTCGTAAGCAAACGAACCACAAATCAGTGCAGACATAATTTTTCCTCAATTATTTTTATACAAAACGGTCAAAGGCGATGAAACCCCAGACCAGAAAGACATTGACTAAAGTTATAAATACCGCCGCCGATCCCATGTCTTTTGCGCGCCCGGCCAGTTCGGCAAACTCAGGGCTAACATGATCGACCACGGCTTCGATGGCCGAATTAAGTAATTCAACCATTAAAACGATTAACAGACTACCTGCTAATAAAATATACTCTATATAGGAACGCCCTAGAAAAAAGGCCAGCGGTAACAAAACCACAAACAACACGACTTCCTGGCGAAACGCTGACTCATATTTAATTGCAGCTGAAATGCCCTTCATAGAATAGCCAAAGGCATTAATGATTCGGGTTAAGCCGGTTGCGCCCGATTTTGGCATAGTTGATTAATTCCAGTTTAAATCAAGTTCTTTTGCCGCCTTAACATCGTCCAGACGACGAACCGGTAAAGTATGCGGTGCAGTGGTAACGGTCTCCGTATTTCTAACCGCTTCTTCGTTAATTTTTATCATTGCTTCAATGAAGCCGTCTAATTCCTGTTTGGTTTCTGTTTCGGTTGGTTCTATTAAGAAACACTCGGGTACCAGCAATGGAAAATAGGTAGTAGGTGCATGATAGCCATAATCCAGTAAGCGTTTGGCAAAATCCATTGCACTAACGTGTAATTCCTTTGCCTGTTTTTTCAGGGTAACGATAAATTCATGCGTGGCACGGCGATTTTCAAATGCCAGTTCAAAGCCCGCTTCTTTTAACTTCACCATCATATAATTGGCATTGAGCGTAGCATAATCAGCGACGCGATGCATGCCATCACGACCTAACATCGCGGCGTAAATATAGGCACGTAACAATACACCGGCATTGCCCATAAAGGCCGATAAACGCCCCATGGTTTCAGGGCAGTCTCGTTCGGTTAACAAACTATATTGGTCATCTTTTTTAGTCACCATCGGAACTGGTAAATATGGGATTAACCGTTCGCTAACGCCAACCGGCCCTGCGCCAGGACCACCGCCACCATGTGGGGTAGAAAAGGTTTTATGCAGATTCATGTGAATCACATCAAAACCCATATCGCCGGGTTTAACTTTGCCTAAAATAGCATTTAAATTAGCACCATCGTAATAAAGCAATCCACCGGCCTCATGCACAATGTCGGCAATCTCTTTGATGCGACGTTCAAATACGCCCAGCGTCGATGGATTGGTTAACATAATGCCTGCTGTTTGCGGACCGACGACCGCCTTTAAGGCCTCAACGTCAACATCACCTTCATCGTTAGTCGGTATTTCTCTAACTTTGTAATTACACATCGTCGCCGTGGCCGGGTTGGTGCCATGCGCAGCATCGGGCACGAGAATCTCAGTACGTTCGTTATCCCCTTTGGCATCATGATAGGCACGAATCATCGCAACACCGGCAAATTCACCTTGCGCACCGGCCATCGGTGCCAGTGAGACTTCCTGCATGCCCGTTACCGTCTTTAGCATTTCCTGTAAATCAAACATGCTGGCAAGATAACCCTGGCTAAGATTATCGGGACTCAATGGATGACGTTGTAAAAATCCTGGTAACATCGCCAACGTATTACAACCGCGAGGATTGTATTTCATCGTGCACGAACCTAATGGATAAAACTGAGTGTCGATTGAAAAATTCTTTTGCGACAACTGCGTGTAATGACGCACCGTTTGCATTTCAGACACTTCCGGCAGCTTCATCGGCGATGTGCGTAACATCGACTCAGGAATATCCGTCACGGGTTTTACGCCACGAGGGATTTGCGCTATATTAGCACGACCGGCCTGGGATTTTTCAATAATCAACATCGTTCATTAACCTGTATAAAGTTATATTAAAGTGCGGCGAGGGCTTTATCGTAATTGGGCTCCTGAACTATTTCAGGAACCTGCTCGGTATAAAGTACTTTGTTATTTTCATCCAGCACCACGACCGCACGTGCGGTAATGCCAGCCAAAGGGCCATCCTGAATTAAAACACCATAGTCTTTGGCAAAATTTTTGCTGCGCATCATGGACAGCGTAATAACCTTGTCGGTCTTTTCAGCTTCACAAAAACGCCCCATCGCGAACGGTAAATCGGCAGAAATAATTAACATCACAGTATCATCACGCGCTTCTTCATTAAAACGTTTGGTCGACATGGCACAAATACCGGTGTCGAGACTTGGTACAATATTCAATAGTTTCTTTTTACCGCCAAAATCAGCCAGCGTCTTGTCTTCCAGATCCTTTGTGGTAAGTTTAAAGTCCGGTGCCTGTGATCCAACCGCCGGTAAATCACCATTGGTTGAAATAGGATTTCCTTCTATTGTAATGTTCGCCATTTTATTCTCCTTAATTTATTAGTTCTAAAACCGCTTAGGCCATTTTAGGTTGCACTGGACACTTGCTGGCATCCAGACGCGCTGCAATTCGTGATATGTTATCGACAAACAGATCGATATCCGCTTCGGACTTGGTTTCCGTTGCACACATCAACAAGCAATTATCAAGTTCAGGGTAGTACTCACCTAGATTCACCCCGGCCACGATACTCTGTGCCGACAGTGCTCGCATGACTTCCGTTACCGGTAGATCGAATTCGAATACGGCTTCGTGGAAAAACGGACTGCTAAAGACTTTCTTCACGCCGGCAACCTTCGATAATTTATCCACCAACATTCCGGTATTGTTATGACTGGCACTGGCGACATTAAATAATCCCTGTGGCCCAACCAGACTCATATAAATCGTCGCGGCGGTCACTAACAAACCCTGGTTGGTGCAAATGTTCGAGGTCGCCTTGGAGCGGCGAATGTGTTGCTCGCGTGCCTGTAAAGTTAAGGTAAAGCCTTCGTCACCATTTAAATCGGTGGTACGACCAATTATGCGCCCAGGCATTTGCCGTACATAATCCTGCCGGCAACACATGATACCAAAATAAGGACCACCGGATGATAATGGTGCGCCCAATGGCTGACCATCACCACAGACGATATCAGCACCAATCTCACCCCATTCACCCGGCGGTTTAATCAGTGCGAGTGCGGTCGGATTAACCACGGCTATGACCAGCGCTTTATGTTGATGCGCCCAGTCGGTTAAGGCATCGACGTCTTCCAGGCTGCCAAAGAAATTCGGTTGCGGTATTACCAGCGCGGTAATGTCACCGGGGTCGTTGGGTAAACTGTCGATATCAAGGCGACCGCTATTATTATCGTAATCAAGCTCTTCAAGCACGATGCCTTGATGACGGGTAATCGTATGCGCCACCGCACGGTAATGCGGATGCACCGTCTTAGGCATTAAAATTCGCTTTGACTTTGATTTTCGATTTGCACGCACCGCCATTAAAACCGCCTCGGCTAGCGATGAAGCACCGTCATACAATGAGGCATTCGACACATCCATGCCGGTCAAACCGGTCATCATACTTTGATATTCGTATAACAGTTGCAACGTACCCTGGCTAGCCTCGGCCTGATACGGCGTATAGGCAGAATAAAATTCACCGCGCGTAGTTAATTCCCAGACCGCCGCCGGGATGTGATGTTCATAGGCACCGGCACCGGCAAAACATAACTGGCGCTGATCTTCACCCGCCCGTTGATGCATTATTTTCGCGATCTCCATTTCGCTTTTACCCATCGGAATATCATCGAGTCCGGTGGTGCGTAATTCAGCCGGAATCTCATCAAAGAGTTGTTCAATTTCACCAACGCCGATCGCGGCTAACATTTCTTTTAGTTCGGCATCCGTATGTGGGATAAAGGGCATGTTAAATAAACCTGTTTCAAATTTAATAAATCTAAGCTAAAGCGTTAGTCTTCCGCGGCAATCTGTTCGCCATACGCGGTAGCATCCAGCAAACCATCGAGCTCACCGCTATCTGCCAGCGTCATTTTAAAGATCCAGCCTTTACCATACGGGTCAGTATTTATAACCTCGGGGGCATCGGCTAATTCTTCATTGGTCTCGGTAATTTCACCGCTTAACGGTGAATATACATCGGACGCTGCCTTAACCGATTCCACTACAGCGCAATCATCACCCGTTGCATAGGTCGCGCCGACTTCCGGGGTTTCTACGAAAACCAGATCGCCTAACAGGTCCTGTGCATGATCGGAAATTCCGATAGTGACGCTACCATCGTCTTCAAGACGAATCCATTCATGTGATTTGGTAAATCTCAATTCTGAAGGTACATTACTCATATTCTTCTCCCAATTTTACTTCGTAGTTAACCGCCTTCAAGGCCGGTTATATTCATATTTAATTAATACTTATACGACAGCCTTACCATTTCGAACAAAAGGAGGCTTAACCACCCGCACATCAACTTGCTTACCACGAATGTCGACTTTAGCTCGCTCGCCAATATTGGCGGACACGCGTGCAAAGGCTATCGCCGTTCCTAAACTGGGCGCATAACTACCACTGGTGATTTCACCGGCCTCAAGTCCATCAATTAACACGGGCTGATGATTTCGCAACACACCTTTGCCTTCAAGTAACAGGCCAACCAGCTTACGTTTAACACCTGCTGCCTTTTGCTCAACTAAAACACTACGCCCAATAAAATCTCGATCCTCAGGTTCCCAGGCAATCGTCCAACCCAATGCAGATTCCAGTGGTGTAGTAGTCTCATCCATGTCACTGCCGTACAAATTCATACCGGCTTCGAGACGCAAGGTATCGCGCGCACCCAGGCCGGCAGGTTTCACACCTTGCGCAACACAATCACTCCAGAATTGAGCCGCCACTTCGTTGGGTAACATCACTTCATAACCATCTTCGCCGGTGTAACCGGTTCGTGCAATCGCCCAGTCATCATCAAACATGGCGATAAAAAACTGGCCGAGCTCGGCGACCTTTTCTTTTTTATTGCCGATGACGGCATGTACTTTTTCTCGGGCTTGCGGACCCTGCACCGCAATCATGGCCAGATCATCTCGTTCGTTTATTTCAATATTAAATTCTGCTGCCTGTTTCTGAATCCAGGCCAGATCTTTTTCCCGCGTAGAGGCATTCACCACCATGCGATAAAATGTATCGTTAATAAAATAAACTATCAGATCATCTATCACACCGCCCTTTTCATTGAGCATACAGGTATAAAGTGCTTTACCGGGTTGTTTTAAGCGATCAACATTATTGGCCAGTAAGTAACGCAAAAACTCCGCTACCCGCTCGCCACTCAAATCAACCACGGTCATATGCGAGACATCAAAGATGCCCGCTGAATTACGCACCAGTTCATGCTCCTTCATTTGCGAGCCGTAATGTAACGGCATATCCCATCCACCAAAATCAACGACCTTGGCCGATGCCTCGACGTGATTATTATATAAAGGAGTTTGCTTACCCATATTTATTCCTGTTAAGTTTAAATTTAATCGTCAGCGTGATAAGACGAGCGAACTAACGGTCCGGACTTGACCCAGCTAAAACCCAAATCATGTGCGATGGATTCGTATTCGCTAAACTGTTCAGGGCTAACGTATTCTTCAACCGCCAAATGAAAACGTGATGGACGTAAATATTGCCCCAGAGCAATTCGACGGACACCGGCACGTCTTAAATCCTTTAGCACTGTTATAACGTCATCTTGCTTTTCACCTAAACCTAACATTAAAGCAGACTTGGCCTCGACAGTGTCGTTATCACTAACGGCAGCCAGCAATTCCAGCGAACGTGCATAGCTCGAACCTTTTCGTACTCGCCGGTACAAATGCGGAACCGTTTCCACGTTATGACCCCAGACTAAAAAGTTATCACCCGTTGCCTGTTGCATCGCCGTTATAATTTTTGCGATAGCCTGAGCCTGGCAGCCATGAAAATCCGGAGTTAATAACTCTAATTTTATGTCCGCGTTATGCGCACGCAAAGCTAGAAGTGTCTCGGCAAAAATACCCGCGCCACCATCCATCTGGTCATCACGATTCACCGAAGTCAGGACGATATAATCCAGATTCATACTGGCCACAGCATTAGCAACCCGTTGCGGCTCATCCTGTTCAACCGCGTCAGGCCGGCCGGTTTTAACGGCACAAAAACCACAGGCACGGGTACAGGTATCGCCGAGTAACATAAAGGTGGCCGTTCCTCGACTCCAGCATTCACCCCGATTGGGGCAACGCGCCTCTTCACATACCGTGGTCAAAGTATTTTCGGCCAGAGTGCGCGAGGTCTGCGCATAGTCTTCACTACCAAAGGCCTGACGAATCCACGCAGGCATGCGCCCAACATTGGGCCGTGAAGAAAAATCAAATACCGGTTGCACTTTCATTATCTCGCTCACCTAAAATCATTACGCATAAAAAAAGGGCGACCAAAACTAACCACGTGATTAATTTTGGTCGCCCCTCTGTCCGGTCACCTGAGAGCTTGGCCCCTTCGGTGTCTAGCTGCTGATACTCTCTATCTAGTCTGGTATCGGGCTAGCGCTCTCCAGAGTTAACGAATGCGAGTTTGCGGTCCAGTTTACCTGAGCGATTCCGAGCGAGTTGCGCCTTCGGTGTCCTGCCTGAATTAAACGGCAGAATCTCTCCCACAAACCATCGTTAAGGCGTAATTTTACAAAGCTTATCAGCCAATTACCAGTCTAATTCCTGAACCCACATTATTTTCAGATGGATCACCAGCAAAACAAATACTTAGCTGATATTGCTTTTGCTTATTAGAGCTTATATTCCACCTGGCTCATCTCGAGGCCGCGTCATGTTGACGCATTAAAAACCAGATCACCGGCAAAGTGCCGATCATAAGCATTAACGAGGCCGGCGCCGCCAGCTCAAGCATCTCTTCACTAGCCTCAATCCAGATGCGTACCGGCAAGGTATCAAACCCGGTTGGTCGTAATAATAAGGTCGCTGGCAGTTCTTTTAAGGTATCAATAAACACCAACACCCAGGCACTGACCAGACCGGTGCGTAACACCGGAATCACCACCCGGGTCAGATTCTCCCATGGCCTGGCACCTAAACTTCGCCCGGCTTCTTCAATCGAGGGTGACAGTTGTTGCACCGAGGCCTCCTGTGCCTGTACCGCGAGCGGTAAAAAACGAATCAGCATCGCCAACAACAACACAATCATAGTGCCGTAGATCCAGGGCAACATGCTTAGCACAAAACTTAATATACCTAACGCAATAACCGGACCGGGTAAGACAAAACCGATACTGGCCAGATGTAAATAGCCCTGACTAATTCGATTTCGTAAGCGCGCATGGAACAACGCGACCGGAAGAGCAGCAACGGTTGCCAGAGTCGCCGCAGCAACACTGATCACTAATGAGTTTTGCACATAACCCCAGAACTCTTCCGTAATTAAAGACTGTATCCAGGCCTCGTAAGTCCAGGCCAGCATCCAGGCTAGTGGTAAGGCAAAAGCAAACAAGGTGATCCCACCTAACCAGCACCAGATCAGGATCAGCTCCAGGCCGGTTGCCGCTCGTCGTTTCGGTTTTTGTGCCTGTGCTGCACTGTAATATCGTTGTCGGTCGCGAAAAAAACGTTCCAATATTAAAAAAGACAAACTTAATAATACCAACACCAGACTTAATCCCGCAGCCGCTTCGAGATTATGTCGTCCTTCCATTTGCAAATAGATACTTAAGGTAAAGGTCTGGAAACGCAGCATACTGACCGCGCCAAAATCGGACACTACATGCAACACCACCAGCGCAAGCCCGGCGGCAATCGCAGGACGTAACATCGGCAAGCTAATACGCCAGAACACCTGGCGACGAGACAGGCCATGCAATTGTGCCGCCTCTTCGATATCAACTCGTGAACGTGATAAAGCATCACTGACCAGCAGGAACACATAGGAAAAACCGGCCAGGCTTAAAATAAATGCTGCACCAAACACGTTATACAATTCTGGTGGATAGTTATCCGGCCCGAATATTCCAATCCAGATCGAACCTAACCAGCCATCGTCTTCGGTTAAGGTCGTATAGATATGAGCAAAGACATAAGTAGGGATCGTTAACGGCAAGATCATTAACCACACCGCCAGGCGGCGACCCATAAATTCACGACGTGTGATCAACCAGGCCGAGGAAACACCCAGCACAAAACTGCCAATCGCAACCAGTAACGCTAACGTTAAGGTATTAGTGAGTAACTCAGGTAATCGTACACTCCATAGACTTGCCCATTGCGGCAGGTTCAGCTCGCTACTACTGTATAGCACGTAGATAAGCGGAATCGAGGCCAACAGCACCACGAGCGTGGCCAGAACACTGCGTGTATTCCAGCCCGGCCTGACATATTGAGCAAACACTTAATTTACGATCAATATTTTACTTAAGGGTGCCTCTAAAAATAGTAATTTTTTCGTGAGGGCAAGGAAGCCACGCGCGCAGAACCGCAGTGTATATGGCATACATGAGGATTCGAGCACGGGGCTGACGTCGCTATCGCAAAAAAAGTGCATTTTTAGAAGTGCCCTTAAGGCATTCCTACCGATTCAATAATATCCAGAGTAGCATTTCTATACTTGCCCAGGTCACGCATCGGAACGTTGGCAACTTTATAGCTTGATCGCGGTGGAACATTTTTCGCGGCCGGCACGCCTGGACGAGTCGGGTATTCCTGGTTTACTTCGGCAAACAGTTTTTGTCCATCTTCAGAAGTCATAAATTCAATAAATTGCAGCGCGGCTTTTTGTTTGGCACTGTATTTTACAATCGCGGCACCCGCCACGTTCCAGGCAACGCCGATGCCATCTTTACCCTGATCCGGTAACACTATCTTGATCGCTGCATTCGGTTTCTTCGTCAGGTAGCGATAGATATAATAGTGATTGACCAGTCCAACTGACTTTCGTCCACTGGCAACCGCTTTTACGATCTTACTGTGCTTGTTGTATACACTGCCTTCGACATTATTCTTCATGCCAACCAGCCATTGCTTAACGGTCTTTTCATCTCTGGCACGAAGATAAACCGTGGTACCGGCGATATAACTTTCATTACTGCTATGGGTAATGGCCAGCTTACCTTTTAATTTTGGATCCGCTAAATCGAATACTGACTTTATGTTCGCAACCGATTCGTCTTTGCTATTAACAACTAATACTCGCGCTCTTGCCGAAAGCCCTACCCAGGTATTGTCCGCCGCACGATAATCAGCAGGTATGTCGGCAACAGATTTTTCATCCATGGCGGCAAATAACTTTAAATCACTGCCCGTTTGCAGATTACCGGCGTCATTACTGATATAGAGATCAGCACTGGTTCGATCGCCTTCGAGTTTGAGCTTATTGAGCAGGGCGGTGGAGCTGCCAGTATGCAAAACGACTTTAATGCCGGTCTTCGCGGTGAAGGCCTTAACGACCGGTTTTACAAATTTGTCACTGCGACCAGAATAAACAACCAGCTCCTCGGCGGTCACGGTAGACATAGCAAACCAGAAACTTAATATTAATAAGGATAATAACCCACGCTTCATTCTTCCTGCTCCATTATATATAGTAAGATACTAGAAGCGTAATGATAATGATTCTCATTCACATATGCAATACATTAGTGGATAGTAATATTAATCGAGTAAATTGGTGGGGTTTTCATTGGGATCAGATTCAACAGAAAGAACCAAAATAATTAAAACGCACTGTCAGGGAATATCAATGGAATCTGACCGCAATGAAATCGGATCCCACTGAAAGCGAATCTAGCGAATCTCGTCGACCATACGACTTATGGTAAGTCCTTGAACAACAATAGAAAAAATAACGATGGCATAGGTCAGGGTGAGGATAATCTCGCGCTCTGAACCCAACGGTAATGACAACGCCAGAGCAACCGAGATCCCGCCACGGAGTCCACCCCAGGTCATAATCTGTACCACACCGGGGGTGAATCGACGGGTGCGACTCAACAATAATATCGGCGTGCCAACACTGATATAACGTGCAAACAGTACCAACGGGATTATCGCCAGTGCAGCGAGGAAATACTCTGTCTTAAGTGTTAGCAACAGAACTTCCAGCCCAATCAAAACGAATAAAACGGCATTAAGAATCTCGTCAATCAGCTCCCAGAAATTATCAAGATGTACTCGGGTCTTTTCTGACATCGCCATACTGCGCCCATGATTACCAACAAACAGGCCCGTCACAACAATCGCAATCGGTCCCGAGATATGCAAGGTCGTCGCCAGCGCATAGCCACCCATCACTGCGGCCAGCGTGATGAGAACTTCAAGTTGATAATTGTCGACATCCTTGAGGGCATAATAAACCAGCGAGCCAAGCAGCAAACCAAAAATGATACCGCCAACCGCTTCCTGCAAAAATAACAGGCCAATCGCGCTAACTGATGGCTCCACGCCGGTCGTCGCTATACCGGCAATAACGATAAACACCACCACGCCAATTCCATCATTAAACAGGGATTCACCGGCTATCTTGGTTTCAAGGCTTTTAGGCACGCGGGCATTTTTAATGATACCGATTACGGCAATTGGATCGGTTGGTGAAATTAAGGCCCCAAACAGCAGACAATAGATAAACGGCAGCGGGATATTTAAGGCATTTAACACTATCCAGCTCAGGCCACCGATGATAAATGTTGACGTAATGACACCAAAGATCGCGAGCGAGCTAATAACCCATTTTTGTTGTTTTAAATCGTTTATGTTGACGTGCAGGGCACCGGCAAAAAGCAGAAAGCTCAACATGCCGTCCATCAAGGTTTCATGAAAATCGATACCACGCAGAAATTGATTGGCCTGTACTATAAGCCCGCTCCAGCCCAGCTTACCCAGCAGCAATAAGAGCATCGAGATAAACAGCGAGATGATCATGATGCCAATGGTATTTGGCAGACGCACATAACGATAATTCAAGTAGCTGAATAAGGCTGCCAGAGTGAGCAGCAATGCGGCTGTATTAAGTATGTCCATAGCTTCGTCAGTAACTCCGGGTGGCCTCAATGTACCGTAAAATCAGCGGCTTGCCAAAGCCAATTTGACGTATTGTTGACGGTGTTTTCTTAATTTATCGGTATCTGCACATGTCTTGCAATCCTGGGCAGATCACCATGCAAGCCCATCGCATAATCTATGGCATTATGTTTAATCACGGGTAAACGGTTAAACCAGTGCATGCCGGAATTGCGCAGTTGTTTTAACCAGCTGACTTCGCTACCAAATAAACGCTGAATTTGATCAACCATCACCAGCATGCTCATGTTTTCTGCCGTACGCCACCGTTCATAACGCCGAAGCACTTTTGAACTATTGAATTCACGTTGCAAGGACTTCGCTTCAATAATCACCTGCGCCAGACTGGCCGCATCTAATAAACCAAGATTCACACCCTGCCCCGCTAATGGGTGCATGGTATGGGCCGCATCACCGACCAGTGCAGCCGATGTGCCAATATAATTATCCGCCATCAAAAAACGTAGAGGAAAACTTGCGCGCGGACCGACTTCCAGTATTTGCCCCAGTTTTGAATCATAGGCTAGCTCAAGTTCAAGCTTGAATTGTTCTTCCGGTAGATTTTGCAATCGTTCCGCTAAAGCCGGTTTTGTCGACCAGACGATCGAACTGTAATTTCCCAGCAAAGGTAAAAAAGCTAATGGCCCGGTATCCAGAAAACGTTGCCAGGCAGTATGCTGATGTGGCTCCGAGGTTTTCACCGTGGCCACCAGCGCACTGTGATCGTAATCCCAGCCACGTGTGCTGATGCCAAGCTGTTGACGAACCCAGGATTTACTGCCATCGGCGCCCACTAACAAGTTAGCGCTTACTGTGCGTTTGCCTGTTTGCAGTTGCCACTTATTTTCAATTTGCTGCATCTGTTGGCAGCGCTGACCAAACAACAATTCAACATTCGCGGCCGTCTCGAGCCTTTGATACAGACTTTTAAGCATGACTCGATTTTCAATAATATGGCCCAGCTGCGCCTCACTTAATTCTGCGCTATCAAAATGCACTTCGCTATTTAGTACCCCCTCACCCGCCTGCTCCCATACGTGCATTTTCCTGAAGGCTGAGACACGTTGTTCAAGCATGCCGGGCCAGGCACCGATCGATTCAAAGATATGTTGTGACGCTCGTGTTATCGCACTCACCCGCATGTCATGCTCGGTGGCAAAAGAAATCTTGCGTTGATCTTCTGGATCGATGATCACAATAGATAAATCCGTTTCAATCAGCGCACAGGCCAGCGTGGCTCCGACCAGCCCCCCACCAATAATAGCCACATCGACTTCGCTAATAGCCCCGGTCATAATCCCAGCCCGCGTGCAAGTAGTGACGCCTTACCAACATAACCCATGGCATGGCGTGTTACGCGTTTACGTAACGGTGCAAACATATCCATCGCCATCAATCCGGCATTACGTGCCAACACCAGCGGCGGGAAGTTATTTGAGAATACCCGCACCAGCGCATCGGTAAACATCATTGTCGTATTGTGATCTTTACTGCGCCAGCGGGCGTATTCATTTAACACCGATAGCTCACCGATATCCTGCCCGTTTGCGAAAGCGGTTTTAATCACTTCAACGATCGTCGCCACATCACGTAGACCGAGATTAAATCCCTGTCCGGCGACGGGATGCAGGGTATGCGCAGCGTTGCCGATAAAGGCCAGGCGGTGTTGCACATGTTGCGAAATTTGATTGAGCCCTAACGGATAACTCGCTCGTTCGCCAACACGGGTTATCTTGCCGATACGTCGACCAAAGCGTTTTTCAAGTTGCGTGGCAAATTCCTGATCATCAAGCTGCATCACCTGTTCGGTATTTTGTTGTGGCACGGTCCAGACCAGACCATAGCGATGTTGATCCTGCTTATAACTAACTAAGGGCAATAAGGCCATCGGACCCGATTGAGTAAAACGTTCGTAAGCAATATTGTTATGTGTCTTATCTACGGCAAGGTTCGCGATCACTGCAGATTGATGATAGTCCCAATGACGCTGGGAGATACCCAGGCTTTGGCGAACAAAAGATTCCGTACCATCGGCGGCAATGATTAACTTTGCCGATATTTCGGTGGCCTCACCCTTAACGTCCACGCTTAAGGTGGCACTGGCATCTGCTTCATTATTTATCCCGGTCACTTTTGCCGGCGCTAAAACTTCCAGGCCACTCACGTCAGGTAGTGTTTTAAACAGACATTGACCCAACACACGATTTTCAACCACGTAACCGAGCGCCTGTACATTTTGTTCTTCGGCACGTAAACGGGTCATGCCTGGATGACCTCGATCAGATATATGAATAGTCGAAATAGGACAGGCCTGTTCAGCGATGGCCGGCCATAAACCTAAAGCCGAAAAAATTTGTCGCGAACTATACGAAAGCGCCACGGTTCGAGAATCAAAACTGGGCGGGGGCAACGAGGCATAATCATAGGCCTCGATTAAAATAACTTTCGGTGCGGGATCGAGTTCACCGAGCGCATACGCCAGGCTAATGCCGACCAGACCTCCGCCGACGATGGCAATATCATATTCATTTTTCCTGCTCATCGTTATGATGCCATCATCGCCTCAACCTCGTCAGGTTGTTTAGGTGCACCCTTACTTAATACTTCATATCCATCTTTGGTCACCAGCACATCGTCTTCGATTCGTATCCCGATGTTATGCCATTTTTTCGCGACCTTACTGTCGCGATCATTAATATAAATACCCGGCTCGACGGTTAAGGTCATGCCGGGTTCAAACATGCGCCATTCATCTTCAACTTTATAATCGCCGACATCATGCACATCCATGCCCAACCAGTGACCGGTGCGGTGCATATAAAACTTTTTATATTTTTCCTTCGCAATCGCCGCCTTTTTCGAGCCGGTTAATAAACCAAGCTTCAGCAGCCCGTCGGTAATCACCTCAACCGCACATTCGTGGGGCTCATTCCAGTGATTACCCGGTTTAATCTGCTCGATTGCGGCCAGCTGGGCGTCTAACACAATTTCATATATTGCCCGTTGTGCCTTTGAATATTTTCCACTGACCGGGAAAGTACGAGTAATGTCTGAGGCGTAATAATCATATTCGGCGCCCGCATCAATCAATAACAGGTCATTGGCCTTTAACTTGTCTCGATTTTCAGTGTAATGCAGCACGCAGCCATTCACACCGCCACCCACAATCGAGCTATAGGCCGTCTCGCGTGCGCCCTGCTGCATAAAGCTATGCAACAGGGTCGCCTCCAGCTGATACTCATACATACCCGGCTGACAGGCCTGCATGGCCAGACAATGTGCCCGCGCCGAAATATCGGCCGCCTTTCGCATCATCTTGATCTCGTAGCTACTTTTAACCAGGCGCATGTCATGTAATAAGTGATCAAGTGAAACAAATTCACCCGGGGTATGAATGCCCATACGAGATTGTTTGCGCAAGCGGTTTACCCAGCCAATTAAACGTTGATCAAAATCCGGATGGGTGCCCATGGTGTAATAGACGCGTTGTTTGTTTTCCAGCAGGCCGGGAAGAATGTCATCAATATCGTCGATTGGAAATGAATCATCGGCAGCAAAATCATTAACCGCGCCATCCTGACCGGCCATGCGTCCGGTCCAGGTCTCGGTGGTCTCATCGCGTTCGCGGCAAAACAAAATATATTCGGCCGTCTTACGTCCCGGCACCAGCACCGCCACCGCTTCGGGTTCCGCAAAACCGGTTAAATAATAAAAATCACTGTCGGCCCGATAGCTATGCTCGACATCACGATTACGAATCCGCATCGGTGCCGCAGGTAAAATAGCCACCGCATCCGGTTCCATCATTTGCATTAAATGCTTACGGCGGTTAATAAATTCCTGTCTGGTCATATTTCAATGCACCGATGTATTGCTTTGCGTGGTATGCGATTGCAGCGTCTCATTAAACAGCATCACCCCTACCCGTAGATACTCAACAAGTTCGGTCAAAGATTGTTCTTCATCTTCCGAATAATCCAGCTGACCAGCCGTCACCTGACTAATCTCGGTAATATCATCGATGATCTCACCCAGCTCACCGCTAAACTGTTTCAGGTCAGTAATGCCACTATAGCCCAGCCCCAGTAAAAATCCCTGACACCAGTGCGCCATGGCCTCGGTGCGTAATTCGAGGTCAATATCATCATCAGGGATCATTAACTCGAAATTAAAATTTCCATTAGCTAATGATTTTAGTATTTGTTGATAAAGTCCTTTGGTAATACGTGACGTCTCCTGGGCCAGGGCATCCCCACGAGCAATCGCCGCCTCTATCTTGGGCACATGGGAACCGAGCCAGATTGAATAACCGTTCTCACCGTTGACACAGATAACGGCACTCATGGCACCATGAAACTCGGCTGCATCGGCCGCTATATCCAGTTGTTCCAGGGCTGAATTGATATCTAAGTAATTGAAATCCTGCATTTGACGTACACACCATGGGGTTTGTGATTTTATCTATATATAGGTCATGGACCTGAAATTCAGTATATCATGCTCAATCCATTGCAACAGACCGTTGACCCGATCCGCGACTCGCTCTATATTGGTAACAGTAGCAGGTCACATGTCTGGAGAGACAGTTGGATATAAAAAAGCTCGAAGATCGGGTAGACGAACTGATATCAACGGTAGAGCGATTACGCAGTGAGAATAAGACGCTGCGTAACAGTCAAACCAGTTTGGTCACCGAACGCGACAGTCTGATAAACAAAACAGAGCAGGCCAAATCGCGGGTGGACGCCATGATTAGTCGACTAAGGGCAATGGATAATGAGTAGTGAAAATTCCAAAGCCATTTCTGTCAATATTTTGGGCAAAGAATACCTCATCTCCTGTAATGATGATGAACGTAATAGCCTGATATCCGCCGCCGACTTTCTCGATGATAAAATGCGTGAGATCCGGGATTCCGGCAAGGTTATCGGTACCGACCGCATCGCCGTCATGGCGGCCCTCAATATTGCTCACGAATTACTAGACCAGTCGTCCGGTTCCAGCAAAGCCCCAGCTGATGTTGAAAGCAAGATCAAAAACATTCAGACCAAGATCGAAGATGCACTATTTCGCAGTCGGCAACTGGAACTTGAGGCCTGATTTTCAATGGGGTCAGACTCCATTGACAGTTAATTTTGTCCGTTTTGTTTCAATGGAGTCTGACCCCATTGAAAATCAGTTTTGGGTGTTTCCTGTCGTATGCGTGATCGACCGGGATATTCTTGAGCCTTAATTTAAATCCCCAGGGGACAGAAACTTGTCCGTGTGTGCAGGTCCGCCTCGTAGCGGAAAGCCTTATCGGTTTGTGATGACCCCGCCTTGAGCCTTAGGTTCGAGATACAGGTCTTAACGGTGCAAATGGGAGACACCCTCCCCTTTACTTAATTCAAAATTAGCTGAAGCTCTAAACAACATTGATGCCAACACGCAAACAACTCCGTAATGAACTCAAACAACGCCGCAATAAGCATTCAGAGATGGAATGTCAGCGACTGTCGCTACAAATTTGTGAACACATCCGACGCAGTAAATTTTTCACTAATCGCCAACGCCTTGCCCTGTATTATTCAATCGGAAATGAAGTCGATCTTGAGCATCTTTTTCACTATGCCTGGGCGCTTAACAAGACTATTTTTTTACCTGTTTTAAGTCGGTTCCCAAAAGGACACTTATGGTGGATCAAATTTATCGAACAAACCCCACTGTATCTAAATCGTTACCAGATCCCCGAACCAGTGCATCCCGCACATGCACGACGCACAAAACTGCGAAGTCTGGATGTTGTTTTTATGCCATTGGTTGCGTTTGATGACTTCGGCAACCGCCTGGGTATGGGCGGAGGCTTTTATGATCGCAGTTTAAGTCGGAGTTTTCGTCGCACAACGAGTTGGCATCGCCCAGTCAGAGTTGGCGTGGCCTACAGTTGGCAACAGGTACCGAAAATTCCCGTTGAATCATGGGATATACCACTGGATGCCGTTGTTACTGAGCATGGTATCACCTGGTTTTAACACTAGATAAATGTCTACCGAGTTACTTTAGTTTTACACACTCAATAAATCATTACTGATAACAATATTTAATGAGGTCGGTGTGATATCCATTAAATTGTCATATTGCTTCAAACAGCACCTGAACCGCGTAATAAATCAGGATAAAAGTGCATTCGCACTCATTCACGTCGTTTTTCTTACTTAATTTTATAAAATCATCCATGAACAGGCTTCAATTTAGTAAAAAGAGGCCTACTCCACAATTTTTACTGCAAAAATTAAGGAAAACCGATTATTAAGATCTAAATTGGTTAATTTCTTCAAATTTAATCATTCAATATTGAATTTCAAACTTCAATATGGCCAAATTCACCTGCGTTACTCTAAATGAATCACATTTAAATCGTTAAATTGATTTTATTAACCTCAAAACACACTTTTGATCATCAAAAAATTAAAAATTACGGTAAATACTCAGATAAATGATGCAATTTAAAAATATTTGATCCTGAAACACCAGAAAACTTCGCTCATCGCAATAAATTACCTAAACCGTTATCCATATTTAATGTTTTTACACGCTTAAATACGTTTTAAGACACTTTAAACTGCCTTTTTCGTTAAATTTTCATGTCAATCGAGTAAAAACAGTTAATGTCGTGCAATACTATTCTAATTAGCGCCTTATAACTTTTTTCAGCGATGTTTCATTTATACCTACACTATTAGATCATTAATATAAACGCTTCCCAGAACCTCGTTAATCGCTTGTTAAAGCAAAAAGTAATAACAAAATTTAAATTTACTCGCAATTACATCCTTTTTTAGTTTTCTAACTTTAAAATTCGCTTGCATCACGTGCACAAACTCGAATTTAACTCTTTTGCATGTTGTTACACGCAAATTATCTGGCATAAACAGTCAAAATTATTAAATACGATCGATTTTCAGGAAAATTTTATAAAAGACATGCAGAAATTTTGCTTTAAACATAAAAATTTTTAACAAACGTCAAAATTTTGTACTTTTCATTAAACAAAATTAAAAATTACGTTGTTGTTTAGACTTTTAAACATCAATTTAAAATAATTACGCTTTAAAACTAAAATTTTTTTAAATAATGACGCTAAAACGTCGTCAAATGAACTTAAAAGTTGCAAAGATTGATAAATTAACTAGCGATACTAGCTTTTTGTATTGACTTAGCTATACTCCACTAAACTCAGTGTTCAACCTTTGGAGGGTTATAACATGGCTACAAAGAAAAAGGGTCGCAAGAAGGCGGCTAAGAAAAAGGTAGTTCGTCGTAAGAAGACGGCTGCCAAGAAGACTACGAAGAAGAAAGCAAAGAAAAAAGTAACAAAGAAAAAAGCCAAGAAGAAGGCTAAGAAAAAAGCTACAAAGAAAAAAGCCAAGAAAAAGGCTAAGAAAAAAGCTACAAAGAAAAAAGCCAAGAAAAAGGCTAAGAAAAAAGCTACAAAGAAAAAAGCTACAAAGAAAAAAGCCAAGAAGAAAGCAAAGAAAAAAGTAGCCAAGAAAAAGGCTAAGAAGAAAGCTACAAAGAAAAAAGGTAAGAAAAAGGCAGCCAAGAAAAAAGGCCGTCGTAAAAAGAAATAAAACCGGCTATTCAGCCCGACCTTGAACGATTTAGGTCAAACAGAATAGAAAAGGGCCTCTTTTGAGGCCCTTTTTGTATTTCTGGCATAAAATATTTATAAATTCGGGCTCTATCGAAGATTTACCGCGTAGAATCAGGCTTTGGACGTGATTATAGTTACGATTTACGATTTCCTGAACCTTGACCACCCTACATAATGTATTTTGATCGTGTTCGTCGTTTATGTTGTCGTAGGAGCGGGCTCAGACCGCGAATTTAGAATAATTAATTTAAAAACAACTCATAGGCCGGATTATTCGATTCTGGCCAATACGGGTAACCGAGCTCAGCTAAAAAATCATTAAAAGCAACCTCATCACTATCTGGCACCTGCATTCCAACTAAAATACGTCCGTATGCCGCACCGTGATTACGGTAATGGAACAGGCTGATATTCCATTGCTTACCCATATGTTTTAAAAATCGTAATAGCGCACCAGGACGCTCAGGAAATTCAAAACGATACAATCTCTCATTTTCAACACCGACGGCTCGCCCGCCGACCATGTAACGAATATGAATCTTCGCCATCTCATTGTCCGTCATGTCTAATACCGGATAATCATGCTGTTGAAGTACCTGCATTAATTCATCTTTTTCCTGCTCACCCGTTAACATCTGCACCCCAACGAATACATGCGCACTCGCCGGATCGGAGAATCGATAATTAAATTCGGTAATCCCGCGCGATCCAATCAACTTGCAAAACTGCCTGAAACTACCAGGACGCTCGGGGATAGTAACCGCAATTAATGCCTCACGGCGCTCACCAAGTTCGGCTCGCTCAGAGACATGGCGCAATCGATCAAAATTCATATTGGCACCGCTATCAATCGCCACCCAGGTCTGCCCGGTGCTGGAATTTTCCTGTTGATAGCGTTTCATGCCGGCTACCGCTAATGCGCCGGCGGGTTCGGCTATAGAACGTGTTTCATCGAAAATATCTTTGATCGCCGCACATATTTCATCGGTACTCACACTGATGGTCAGATCAACACATTGCCTGATCACCGCAAAGGTCAGTTCACCAATTTGCCGCACCGCAACGCCATCGGCAAAAATACCAACCTGATCCAGTATGACGCGCTCACCTTTTTCCATTGCCGCCTTCAGGCAGGCCGAATCATCCGCCTCAACCGCAACAATTTTCGTTTTTGGGCTAACGGCTTTGATGAAAGCACTCATACCGGCGATCAAACCACCGCCGCCCACCGGGATAAAAATAACGTCCAGGTTTTGATCGAGTTGCTCTAAAATCTCTACGGCTACCGTACCCTGCCCAGCCATCACATCCACATCATCGTATGGATGAACAAAGACATTCTGTTCTTTTTCCATTATCGAATACGCGTATTCACGGGCATCATCGTAAGTATTTCCATGCAAAATAATGCTGGCGCCGTAAGCGGTAACCGCATCAACCTTGATACCTGGCGTTGTCTTTGGCATAACGATAGTGGCCTGAATACCCAATTTTTGAGCCGCCAGAGCAACACCCTGGGCATGATTACCCGCGGAAGCCGCGATAATGCCACGCTGACGCTGATCAGCGGTTAATTGAGCTATTTTGTTGTAAGCCCCGCGTAATTTGAAAGAAAAGACCGATTGCAGGTCTTCCCGCTTTAAATAGACGTCATTTGACAGCCGTTGGCTTAAGATTGGGGCAGGATCCAGCGGTGTTTTAACCGCAACGTCATAAACCTTAGCCTTTTTAACCTTTTCTACTAACTCAGCAAGCACACTCATCTCGTTATTTATCGATAAACACTTTATTCAACAGATACATCCCTAATATAATAAGAGTTTGGCCTCGCTACAATGGCCACAATGCAGAAAGTGAATAATCGGTAATCAGGAGTAAAACATGACACAAGACGAGATGAAGCAAGCGGTTGCCCAAGCAGCCATCGAACACGTTGTAAAAGGTACCATAATTGGAATTGGCACCGGCTCGACCGCAAACTTCTTCATTGACGAACTGGCCAACATTAAACACCAGATCGACGGCACCGTTGCCAGCTCAGAGGCCAGCGCAGAACGCTTACGCGGTCACGGCATCGAAGTGATGGATTTAAATTCGGTATCGGAGATATCGGTCTATATAGACGGCGCTGATGAATCCAATAAATACCTGCACCTGATCAAGGGTGGTGGTGGTGCGCTAACACGTGAAAAGATCGTCGCGGCGGTAAGTAAAAAATTCGTCTGCATTGCCGATGAATCCAAATTAGTCAGTGTCATGGGTGCCTTCCCACTACCGGTTGAGGTCATCCCGATGGCACGTAGCTACGTTGCCCGTGAGATCGCCAAGCTGGGCGGCCAGCCGGTATTACGTGAAGGTTTCACTACTGATAACGGCAACGTGATCCTTGATGTGCATAATATGGAGATTATGGAGCCGGTCAAGCTTGAAGAAACACTAAATGACATCACCGGTGTGGTGACGAATGGTCTGTTTGCCATGCGACCCGCTGACGTATTACTGCTGGGAACCCCCAATGGTGTGAAAACCATTACCTGAAGAAAAAAAGGGGGTCAGAGACGTATTAATTATTTCCTGAAACAGGAAATAATTAATACGTCTCTGACCCCCTTTTTTTCGCCTCTGCCCCCTGTTTTCGCCTGTTTTCTCCAACCATAAAAAAACCCGGCGCCGTTAAAAACGGGGCCGGGTTAACGAGTTTATACCTTGCTAAATCTTTTAGAAAATAACCAGTATCTGTGCAGAAATTCGGTCGTCCAGGCTACTCAGAATCTGATTTGGCGCAGCACTGCTGGCATAACCTGGCGCCTCGGCATCCCGAAACTCATAGTTCACAATCAGGCGGGTCTTCTTGTTAAAGAAGAACTGCGTACCCACGGTCCAGGTTGTAAACTGGCGTTCACCAAGCGTACTGTCGGTTAGACGGTTATAGACGTCGTAGCGCAGATCCACTTCCCACTTGGGGGTGATGTGATAACCGAAATCAAGATAGTAACCATCCGCTTCACCTTCAGTAGCCATATTAAATGAAGCTACATTAGCAGGCCCGGCTGTTCGTACCGTACCCGGCACAGCACCACCATCAGAACCGTTAAAGATCATGCCATCGGCAGTGATGTATTCGAAGTTCGCGTGGAAATTACCCGTGCGGAAAGTCGAACCAAGACCAGAACGGGTGCGATCATACTCACCTGCACCACCGGTTCCATTTGCACCAGAAAGAGTACGTTTACCATCCTGATACCAGGCATACATTTTCCAGCCCTTACGTCGAGGTCCCTTGCCACCCAAAATACGCTCGGTCGACAGGTATAGATAGGTTTCCTTGTTATCATCATTGTCACCACGGGCTATACCGTTGCCATTACCAACCATGGCTGCATAACTGTGTTCCCACTCACCGACTCTGAAGGCATCGAACACCTGAACACCCACATCACGAAATGCACTCACCGAACCATTGGGTCTGTTTGCAAAGGCTGCTCCTGCACCAGCAACTGAACCGTCGCCATCAAAAAAGCGTTCCAGCAATAATCCATTTACTGCACCGGTAAAGTTAATGTAATCAAATACGTGAATAGCCTGCAAACCCTCTTCACTACCGGGGGTCTTGAACTGGCCTACACGAAAACGCGCGCCCTTTAAATGGTTAAAAGTAACACTGGCATCCGTTATCTTGGCGCTACCACCGCCGCCACGAGTAATACCATTATTACCAAACTCCGCCAGGAAGAAATAATTCACATTACTATCCAGTGGCATACCCGTACCGCGTACACCGATACGAGCGCGGATTATATTAAAGCCCTCGTTAGTTTTTAGGTCTGGACGCATTTGGTTAAAGATCGCATCCGTACCGGCCCAGGGACCTGCTTTTAGTTTGGTGCCACTTGTTGAAGTAAATTCTGGCTGAATAAAACCCCAAACTCTGGCGCGCGCGGACTGACCGGGTTTTTCAGTACCCTGTAACATCAACCAGTTTGCAGCATTGACCGGCTGGCTTGTTAGCGTGATCGTCGCCGCGCCACACAAGCCTAATAATAATTTTCGACTAAAACTAGACATAATAAATCTCCCTTAAGAGTTTTTATCTTTAATATATTTTGTTAGGTTATTTTAATTAAGGTTTGATCAGTGTGTAACCTTTTCGGGTTAAGTCAATAATTCTGACTACACCGGCACCTACTGTAACCGCTTTAGGATTCATCTTTGGTGGATGTCCTAATTTTTTACTCATCGCTTTTTGAGTATTAGCACAGGCACTAAACGTAACACCACTTGATGATAAAGATGAGATACGACCCTTGTTTACATTCTCAGCAAACAGAAGACGCAGGCCTGGGCCAAACGCAACGATCTCAATTTCGACTTCATCCTGACCATAATGTTTAATCAGATTATTGGCAACATTCAACACCAGTGTTTGCTTGAATGGGTTAGGGTCACTGATTTGCAGAACAATCTTTGTATCCGCAAAAGATTTCTCGGCCGCATGACTTGCAGACACACTGATTAACAGCAAGCTACTCATCATAACCGACAGCATTAATTTGCCGTATTTTTTTAACATTGAACTTCCTCCTGATATTTTCTTATATATGTGACACACGCGTGGCACTTATAGATATAGACGGAGGCTATGAATAAAATATTCCATTTTAATTTCAAGGCAATTCAATGATTTAGACGCATAAGATTATAATAATATTCTAATTATATAAATGTAAAAAAATGGAATATCCTAGCGTTCTGTTACGTCTAACTACTATATACATACATTGCCAGGGAGAGTGCATTGTTGGGGAATCAAAAACACAATGAATTTATTAAATAGAATATGTACGCAACGCGATTTAAAACAACGCATTGCGGATAATCATAAACGATTATATAGAACGGTATTTGCCTGGAGTCATGATCCCGATCTGGCCGCCGACATTGCTCAGGAAGCCATGACTAAGGCACTAAAACAGATTGGTCAGTTACGCGATGCAGGCAAACTGAATAGCTGGTTATTTGGAATACTTATTAATTGTTGGCGTGATCATTTCAGACAACAACGCGACACCGTGGATATTGACGATATCGAGCTGACCCACGATGAAACGCCAGAACGCTTACAGCAAACGCAGGATATGGTGCAGAGTGTACGCAGATCAATTGCCAGGTTACCGGAGACACAACGCCTTGTTGTCACCCTGGTAAACCTCGAAGGTTTCAGTTACGCCGAAGTCGCAGAAATTCTCGATATACCGGTGGGTACAGTGATGAGCCGGCTTTCTCGTGCCCGCAGTAGCCTGGCAGAATATCTTTTAACATACAAAACAGATCACGATGTTAATTTAGAGAAACCTAAATTACGGAGAATTAAATGAAGGATAAAATATTTAGCTACTCGGATGAACATCTGAATGCCTACCTCGATAATGAGCTGGCCGGTGAGGAACGCACGCGCCTGATAGAAGAACTACGTGATAACGATCAGCTACGACAACGTGTTTGCAAGCTGGAACAGGTTCGTAATATGGTTTCGATTGCCTACCATGATTTACCTGAACCACAAAACAACATCGAATCCAAATCACGTCGTTTCCCGTCCTACGCCAGTGTTGCCGCAAGCATTTTTGTCGTACTCGGTTTACTCGTTGGCTGGTTTGGTCATACAGCTTATCAACAAAACTATAAAAGCCTTGTGCAAATGGCCGATAATGTTTTAACAAATAATCCTGCGGGTTCGGTTAAGCCATGGAAAGTGCTACTGCATGTAACCTCTGACGACCCTTACCGTCTTAATGTGTTATTAAATGAAACTGAAAACATCTTACGTGAATATCAAAACAAACATCAAAAAGTCGCCATTCAGATTCTTGCCAATGGTAAAGGCTTAAATTTATTGCGTGATGACAAATCACCTTATGCCAAACGTATTGCTAAACTGCAAACGGATTATGACAACCTGGTGTTTATGGCCTGTGCCAAAGCTATTGCACGCGTGCAACAACGAACCGGAAAATCAGTTCCACTATTACCGGACACCCGGATTGCTCCGTCGGCCGTGGGTGAAGTGCTAAAACGCCAGCGTGAAGGATGGACTTATATAAAAATCTAGAACTGGTTACCACCGAAAACCATTTGCGCACTTTCGTTTCACGTAGGAGCGGGCTCAGATCGGAATGGATATACCGTGAAATTTAATCGCGGTCTAAGCCCGCTCCTTGTATCTCTCTGGATATACTGTTTAGCTATCAGTGTATCAGGAAGTCAGTGAGATTGTCCCGCTCCTTAGCACATTGATGCTGTCACGTAGATCAATCCCTGACTTCTTTTTTTTATTAAAAACTGGATGGTATCCGAGCGCACTGAGATTCAGATGACGCTGCATGTACAAGGGGAGTTAATATGATATTTGAATTTACTGGAATTGACGTAGGTAAAGATAAATTAGATCTAAGCTGGTTACGTGACACCGCCACGGGACGAAAGAAAAGCCGGGTCTTTAACAATACGGCGAAAGACCATGATGCGATAATCGCCTGGTTGTTGAAAAACACTGGGGAGTCGGCTGACAATATCGTCGTCACACTGGAACCGACCGGCATCTATCACGAACGCCTGATGCATACGCTGTATGACGCGGGGTTTAAGATTTTTCTGGCGAACCCAGGAAAAGCCAAACAATACGCGGCCTCACGGAATATTATTCATAAGACCGATAAGTCGGACGCCATGGTTTTGGCCCGCTATGGTGCGTCGCAGGATCAGCCTCTTAAACTGTGGCAGCCTGATGCCCCGGAAATACGGATGTTAAAGGCCATGATGCGGCGTTTGGACGCGTTAGAGAAAGATTTGCAACGCGAACAGAATCGACAGGAAGCGGCGGAGTTTAGTATGGTGTCCGGACGCGTTATTCAGTCCCTGCGGGATATGATTGCAGCGCTGAACGCTGAAATTGAAAAGTTAAAAGACGATATCGATGATCATATTGACCGTTTTCCTGAGTTGAAAGAAAATCGTCGTCTGTTAGAGAGCATCAAAGGCATCGGCCCGGTCATGTCACGCGAGCTGGTGTATTTATTTGCCGCCAAACTCTTTAAGAATGCCAAACAAGCGGCGGCGTATGCGGGGCTTATTCCTCGGCTGCGTGAATCCGGGACGTTAAAAGGCAAGACGACCTTAAGTAAAATCGGTCCGGCTCGCTTAAGGGCGAAGCTCTACATGGCCGCCGTCTCGGCCAGCACGCACAATCCGGATATCAAAGCACAGCGAGAACGGTTGCTTAGCGCCGGTAAAACCAAAATGCAGGCCCTGGGGGCCGCAATGAGAAAGTTGATTCAGATTTGTTTTGGTGTGGTGAAACATCAATGCGAATATGAGCCGCAATCGGGATCCGTAACGGTATAAATTTACCGGTTGCGGCTAGGTTGGAGAGATGGTATCTACCGTATAACGGAATATAGAATTCTGTCGCTGTATTAAATACTTAAAGCAAAACCCGTTCAATCCCACCCTGTTTGGTTTTGCTGACAAAATCCCGCTGCCAGTCTTTACCTAACAACGCATTAGCCAGCTCAACAACCATGTAGTCGGTTTTAAGACCGGTGTCCTGACGGTAACGTGATAGTCCCTGTTGACAGGCCGGGCACGAGGTTAGTAATTTTACTTCTTCTTTTTCAACTTTTTGTTTGCCAATAAGTGAATTAATCCCCTGCTGGAGTTCATCTTGTTTTTTGAAACGTATTTGTGTTGCAATATCCGGCCGGGAAACGGCAAACGTGCCAGCCTCACCACAACAGCGATCACTTAATGCTACTTCGGCATTCATTAAAGTTGATGCAACATTGACTGGCGTATAATGTTTTATTGGCGTATGACATGGATCATGATAAAGATATTTAGTCGTATTCGATTCCGGCATACGAATATCCTTTTCCATTAAAAACTCATGTATGTCCATCAAGCGGCAACCCGGAAATATTTTTTCAAATTGATAGGTAAGCAATTGATCGATACAGGTACCACAGGACACCAGCACCGTTTTTATATCTAAATAATTAAGTGTATTGGCCATGCGATGAAACAGAACCTGGTTTGAGATTGAGATCTGTTTACCTTTAGTGGCATTGCCGCTCGATTTTTGCGGATAACCACAACACAGATAACCGGGTGGTAAAACCGTTTGCACACCAAGATCGTAAAGCATGGCTAATGTCGCCATACTAATCTGGCTAAATAATCGTTCTGAACCACATCCCGGAAAATAAAACACCGCCTCAGCCGTCTGTTCATCAATATCCGGATCGCGCAGGATTGGAATCTGCTTATCGTCTTCGATATTTAATAATGCACGTGACGTTTTGGCCGGTAAATCATTGGGTAAGGGTTTCGCCACAAAGTGTACAATCTGTTGTTGCACGGGGGCCTTGCCGACGGTGGATATCGGATTTTTCCTATTTTTAATCAACAGGTTATAGGAGTGCGAGGCCCAGCTTTGTAATGGATAAGCTAATTTAGCAAACAGCGTACGCATCATTTTAATGGTGGAAGCACGCGTTGTATTCAAAAACATAATCGAAAATTTTGTGGCTAAATTTGCCGAGCGTTTGCCATGTTGGCGTAAGATCTCGCGCATATGTACCGAGACATCTCCGAAATCTATATTAACGGGACATGGTGCTAAACATTTGTGACAAACCGTACAATGATCGGCAACGTCATTCATCTCTTCAAAATGCCGTAACGAAATACCACGACGTGTCTGCTCTTCATAAAGAAACGCTTCGATGATCAAACCGCTGGCCAGTATTTTATTACGGGGTGAATATAATAAATTTGCGGCAGGTATATGTGTATTACACACGGGCTTACACTTACCACAACGCAAACAATCTTTAATAGAATTATTTAACGCACCGAGGTCACTGGCCTCCAGAATCAGGGCTTCCTGTTCGACTAATTGTAGTGATGGCGTATAGGCATTACGTAGATCAGCATTAAACTGTAATTTTTTTGGGTTAAAGATGTCTTTTGGATCAACCTGTTTTTTATACTCAGCAAACACCTTGATCGTTTCGCTATCAAGGAATTCCAGTTTAGTGATACCAATACCATGTTCGCCCGAGATCACCCCACCCAATGATTCCGTTAATTTCATGATCCTCGCAACAATCTTGTCGGCCAGTTGCAACATGGGATAATCACTTGAGTTAACAGGAATGTTGGTGTGTACATTACCATCGCCAGCATGCATGTGTAACGCTACAAATAATCGCGAAGCACGTAATTTTGAATGCAGTTGATCCAGCTTTTCTCTTAAGCGTGCAAATGAAACTCCGTTGAATACTTTAAACAGTTCCGCCTGAATTTGGCTACGGTAAGAAATAGTGTACGCACCGCGCTGGATTAAATTAAAAATAGACTCATTGCCGAATTCATCGCTTAACGATAATTTTTCTATCAAATCTCTGGGAATAGTCTCTGCATCAAGATTATCAAGAATGCTTTGCCAGGTCGTTAAATTAGCCGATATAATTTCTTTCGCTTTTTCTATTTTGGAGAGTAGAATTTCTTTTACAACATCATCACCGAGATTGGCATACTCATCATCCAGTAAGGGCTCAATATTTTTCAGCTCATCGTCAAATAAAGTTTGAACCAGCTTCAATATATCTATTTTATTATTGATCGATAATTCTATATTGATAAATTCAATTCCATCACTGTATTTAGCTAATTGTTCCAATGGAATAACAACATCTTCATTTATCTTAAAGGCATTCGTGTGCGCAGCAATCGCCGCCGTTTTTGCCCGATCCAGCCAGAATTTTTGCCGTGCTTCCGGGGCGACCGCAATAAATCCTTCCGCGCCTCTTTGTTGCGCCATGTGCACCACATGCAAAGCCGCTTCATCAACAAGCTTTTCGTCATCACTGACCATATCGATCAACAAAACCATTTTCGGACGAATCGTTTTTGCGGCCTTGGTACTGTAACCTACCGCCTTCAGATAGCGCTGATCGAGATGTTCCATGCCGGCTAAATGAACGCCGTCTTTATCATCCAGATAATCTTTAGTTTCGATAATAGCCGGTACGGCCTTTTGAAGATCGGGATCAAAAAACTCTAAACAAAGGGTGCGAGTGCAGACCGGCATTCGGTGCAAAATAAATTCAGCCGAAGTAATGATGCCATCACAACCTTCTTTCTGAACACCTGGTAAACCACCCAGAAATTTGTTGGTTACATCTTTTCCAAGCCCCTGTTTACGCAACTGATTACCCGGAATAACCAGGCTTTGCGTTTCGCCAACCAGTGTCTGCCCGTCGGGTTCATAATGTGAGATACGAAATTTAACTTCGGCCTGTTCATGTATCTTGCCAAGATTGTGATTCATCCGTTCAACCACTATCCACTGACCGTCCGGGCGCACCATTCTCCAGCTAACCAGGTTATCCAGAGTCGTCCCCCACATCACCGCTTTCTTGCCGCCGGCATTCATTGATACATTGCCACCTATACACGACGCATCCTGCGAAGTCGGGTCAACCGCAAAAACATAGCCGGCCTGTTCAGCACAATCACTAACCCGTCGTGTTACTACTCCCGCTTCAGCACGAATGGTCGCAACCGGCTCGGCCTGTCCGGCAATATGTTTTATTTCAACGTTTGCAAGCTTCTCCAGCTTCTCGGTGTTGATGACCACGCAGTTGTCCGTTAACGGTACCGCGCCGCCGGTATAACCGGTTCCACCACCGCGCGGGATAATGCTTAAACCTAACTCAATACAGGCCGCGACCATCGCCTGCACCTCGGATTCTGAATCCGGGTTTAACACCGCTAGCGGAAACTCAACCCGCCAGTCAGACGCATCGGTAACGTGAGACACCCGTGCCAGCCCGTCAAAACAGACATTATCAAGACGGGTGATTTTCTTAAAATGCTTTTTAAGACGACGACGCAATAATTGCTGGCTGGATAATTTCTGGTTAAAGACCGTCACCGCCATGCGAGTCGCATCAATCAGTTGCAAAACCAGAGCATTTCCAGCGGCCCGTTGTTCGATTTGATGCAGACGATGATTTAACGCATCGATCAATGCGACCCGGCGTTTTCGAATACTAATTAAATCGTCCTGAATAAATGGATTGCGGGTCACCACCCACAGATCACCCAGTACCTCGAATAACATCCGTGCCGAACGCCCGGTCACGCGTTCGCCACGTAACTGATTAAGCACGTCCCACATCTCCTCGCCCAGAAAACGAATGACGATCTCCTTGTCGGAAAATGATGTGTAGTTATAGGGGATTTCACGGATACGACTAGCCATGCAGGGCATATTAACGGATTGGCGCCATTTGTGCGAAGACTCTCCGAGCACGGATTCGACCAGAAACTAAATAGCGCTTGCTAAAAGTAATACCTGTATCGTAAGAATTGCCGAACCGGTTTTTGTAGGAGTGGGCTCAGACTGCGATTACATTGCCTAAAAGGTCATTTTATCGCGGTCTGAGCCCACTCCTACAAATTCAAACCAATACCCTCGTGGCACATTGTAAATTATAGTAGATAGTGGATATCTCTCGGAACCGTTATTTAGTACAAAAAATAGTCAGAATTAGCGGGCAAATACTAAAAGGAACTTTCCAGATTTTATCGGTCTATTCTATTATGGGATTACGCTGTCAATCAGGACAATACTAAGAAGTGACACATAAACTAAAAAAACGGTTTATTATTTTTACATCCATTCTAGTGCTTGGCACGGCCGTTGGTGTGGCCGTTGAAAATAGTACCGAAACCGAAATCATAAGCCGCGGCTGGCAACTCACCCTGAACCAGAACCTGACTATTGCTGCGCAGAGCGCGGGTGTTTATCTGCAATACGGCAAGGTAGTAACCGACAGTGAAACCGATCTATATTATCCAAACTGCCGACTGGAAGTACGTGACCCACTTGATAAGCCGCAAATCGTAACGGCTGATACCTTCACCATTTACCGGGTAAAATGGACCGAAGAGGATGTGTTGCTGCACTCCAATCAGTACGCATCCAACGCAATGATCCGGGTCTCAAGCCCCACCGCCGATGATTATCAGACCACGCTCTATTTACGTTCCGAAAAACAGCCTGAAGTAACTCGACTCATTTGTAAACACTGGG
>UOFR01000024.1_pt1 | contig 37885 bp, 36 predicted proteins | sample 1988501 | NCBI WGS metagenome assembly UOFR01 (sample SAMEA4712194, study PRJEB27164) | hydrothermal vent metagenome | biome: marine basaltic hydrothermal vent biome; feature: marine hydrothermal vent; material: mineral | place: Pacific Ocean | collected 2011-06-14/2011-07-23 | depth 1689 m | reverse complement strand
TAAAACTGGGTCAGAGAGCAATTGTTTCTAATATACTCAGGTTAGATTATTAGCATTAATTGCTCTCGGACCCCAATTGTTCGCTTGATTACAACGGCCCCAAAAGTGCCCCATAAACGCACCACCATTAAACGCGGACTTATTTTTTTAAGTTTCTGTCGTCCTGCCCCACCTGGGGACGCCATCTAAACTCCGGTTATCTGAGGATAGTCGGAGATTAACTAAAAATTTTCACTAACACTTTAAGAGAGTGCTATTACTTGCAGTCTCTTACGAATTTTCCAAAAATCTACGATCAATGAAGGCAGCACTTCTTGTATTTTTTTCCGCTGCCGCATGGGCAGGGATCATTTCTACCGACCTTCGGCGTCTCGCGAATGTAGGTATCGGTTGCATGATCATCGTCGTAGTTATATTGATCGAAATCCTTTTCTTCTTGCTGCCAGCGATACTGGCGTTTGATAATTTCTTCAAGGTCATAAAACTTCCATGGATCGGAAAAACGTAGCCATTCAGGATTATCGCCGCGGACATAGGCGCTTTCAATCGATTCCATATCAAAATGCTTTGTTCCGTCACCATATTGTTTCTGCTGCTGTACCATTTTTTCCAGTTGCGGTTCATGGCGCTGTCGGGGGAAGTCGAGTAAAAGATTGGCGAATAAATAACGGGCATCATCTGTGATATCAATGGTTTCAATCAATTGTACGGTCTCGTCAATGGTTTTATTCAGTGTTTCCGGTGATTGTGTCTGGGCATAAAACAATAAGCATTCCAGGGCGTCATATCGCTGGTACAGGTTTAATTCTGAATCATTCACTATTTCTGAGAGTGCTTCACTCGCATAGGCAATTTTATTTTCGAATAAACTTGGCCAATAGCCAGCAACCCAGTCCCATAAATTGTCTAATTGATGTATTCGCGAGTGTTTTAATACTTTGACTAATTGCGCAGCTGCTTCGGCTGACTGCATTTTCCCGAGTATAAAAATACAATGAAGCGGTGCCCACCCCGCAAATTCATCGGTTGTTTGCCAGGTCTGTGGTTGGGCAAGGAGATCGCTAATCAAAGGCAACATGGAAGCTTCGCGCTCGGCACTGACTTGCACAACACCAAGGGGTAACGTATCCCCCATTGTCATGATGAATGATAGTAAATTGTCGTCGGGCATATCTCGTAATGTTTCGGCGGACAGAGTCTGATCATTATTACGAATTAACGATTCGATATTGTCATCAGGTGGAATTTCGCTAGCCTGAATAAGCTGAAACATTGACGTTGCCAGCGGCCCTGCCATGCTGCGGATGTCCTGCAAAAATTCACTGGACTGGATATCAACTTCCTCTGTAAAGAAAATCGGAGCATATTTTTCTGGGTCAGCCAGCATATTCATTGCTACCAATTGTCGACCCAGATCAGGTTCTATGTCGGTGAGATATTCCCACTCCTGCTCGAGCATGATGATGGGCAGCAAAAAACCTTTCGCCCACAGGTGAGTATTCGGTAACACAATACCTTTATATTCCTGTTGGGTAACCACTGGCTCATAGGTTTCAGCTGAAAGTTCATTGGCCAGTTGCTGAAGTAGTTCATGTATTAAGTTATCAATCTCCTCGGGAATCTGATTCTCATCGACAAAATCGGCCATCCCCAGTATTTTTTGTTTCCAGGGGTGTTGTTCAATGCTTTGCGGGGAACAGGCCACGCCGGTGAGGTAACCGCACAATATATCCGCGGGCATACTGTGAGGGTAGGCCTGTAGTTTTTTCAGCAGCAATTTGAAGTTGTCGGTGGACGTTATCATAACCAGAATAGAGTATTGTTAGTGTACGAACGACAGCAAATCATGAAAGTGCAATTTTATCAGGTTTTACCAAAAACCGGTCAATTTAAATATAAATCAACATCACCGGCGGAGTATGCCTGGACCAGTGATGTTGTACCTATCGTAAGTTATTCAATCGACATCTTACAGGTGCCTGCGAATCGTGATGAAGCACTCAGTCAGGTTCTGACTCCGATTTCTCGCGCGAAACGGGCCACGGGATAAACACAGAAACCCATCATTAATGGCCAGAATATGTATATACTGGCCAAATATGTTCTATAATGGCCGGAATATTACAAAATTGGCACAGTTATGGCCCATAAATCAAAAAAACTTGCTGCATTGGCTGTCCTTAGACAGGCCGTTGAGCCGATTGGACTATCAACACTGGCCGACAGGCTTGGTTCTGTCCCATCTCGGACCCTGCGTCGCTGGCTCACTGTCTGGATACAGGAGGGCGTCATTGAAAAATTGGGGGGCGGACGCGCGACGCGCTATCGTTATTGTATTGCGGAAGTTACCCCTAACGCTTCCCTTACATTTTTAGAAGGGCTAGACAGCGACCTGCGACAATCGTTACTAAAACAGTTGCGGGATCTGTGGACTCATAACTCGACGGCCATCGAAGGAAACACATTAACCCTGGGCGATACACATTTTGTCCTGGAAGAGGGGTTAACCATTTCAGGTAAACCTCTCAAAGATCACCAGGAAGTTATTGGCCACGCGAAAGCGATTGAGTTGCTCTACACGGCCTTAAGTGGCCCGTTATCTGAATCTGTAATATTTGATTTACACAAAGCAATTCAAATAGAAAAAAATGCCGATATCTATAAACCCGTCGGCGGCTGGAAAATTGAAACCAATGGTACTTATGCCATTACTGAGGAAGGTGTACAAACCTTTATCGAATATGCCTTACCCATTTATGTACCTGCGCTAATGTCAGAACTAATCGACTATGTTAACCGTATCGATCTTAAAACAGTGAATGCGAGCAATGCGCATCAACACTATGCCAGAATTCATATGGCTATCGTGCATATTCACCCCTTTTGGGATGGTAACGGCAGAATCGCTCGATTGCTTGCCAATATACCGCTGTTAAAAGCTGGGTTACCTCCACTGGTGATCCCACAAGATCAGCGACGTGAGTACATTCAAATCCTGGCAAACTACCAAATCTCTGTTGGTCCGTTAGACGAAACAACGGGTATATGGCCCCGTACCAAACAATTAAAAGATTTCGAGCATTTTTGTGAATCGATCTATTCAATCACAAAAGCGTTAGTTGGCAATGCGCATGAGTTACAGCAAAAGCGAACCAGGGCTTGAGCGCTATGCGGTGATCTGGCGAGCGTCTATTTACAGTTTTAAACGCAGCAAGCTATGCGCTGCAGAATTTCAAAAATTTTAGCTCGCAATGATGAAAAAATTATTTTTAAATTTTACTGTCCCAAAGAAGAAGGGGCCGCATAAGTAAAACTGTAGTAAGTATTTGTAATAGTTTAAATATTTGGTCGGGGCGAGAGGATTTGACCGTTTTGTCTGGAACAAAACGGGACATGCGGAGCATGCCCGAAGGGTGAGTTACAGGGAAGTAGCGAATCAACCTCCGACCCCTTCGTCCCGAATGATTTTTGAATTAGTTTGTAAACAAAGACTTAATAATTAAGTCCTTGAAATCACATCACTTTCAAACAATGTACAGGGTCTGGTCTTGCAAAACCATATTTCACATCGCGATGAAATATTTTTCCCCATTGAGTTGAGATTCCTCTTCTGGCTGGAATATGTATTAATCTTCCTACAAATCACCAAACGCCTCAGCCACTCGCAAAAATCGCTTCCGATCGTCATCTGTTAACCCCGAAAAAATCTCCATAACCTGTCGCATGTCTTCAGGAAAAGCGGCGCAAACCGGATCGGATTCGACGTGTTGTTCATCGAGCCAGCCTTTTGGTTTTTTATAGAACTTCTCACATTTTCGGGCAATGCGGTCGGGGATGGTTAAGAAGGGGTTATTGATGTATTCGTCGACTTTTTTTCGTGAGATGCCGAGTGCGTTTAAGAATTTTGTTATCACGCCGCGTTGGTTCTGACAGTTTTCATAGATATATTCAAAGTTTTGATGTCGAATGGCCTGGATATCTCGGCCGGTGGCGCGAATCGGGCCGAGGCCAAACATGATCCAGCACGGTGATGAGCCGGTGGCTTTAGAGATAACCTGGATATCGTCGGGTGAGGGCACGGATATGCCGGCTTCGTAGTTTCCTAATCGACCGGTTCCCCAGTCGGGGATCTTATCGAGTAATTGCGCGGCGGTATCGAGTCCGGCCATTTTTCGGGCCTGTTTTATACGTTGTCCGATCTGAACGGCGGTTGGATTTTTTGTATCAGCCATCCGTTTATCTCCTGAAATATTAGCTTTATCTGATGATACAAGAAACTTGAAAAAATATCTTGCTATCTTGAAAGAAAGAATTATACTTTGCACAAATTCATTGGAGACATATATGTCGTTTTTGGGAAACACAATTAGCAGATCTTCGCAGCGACTCGGCGAGCGGACGGATTATGGCGCAGATAATAAATGCATTGGCATTTTTATTGGCGGCCATAAACACGCCACAAAACTGAGTTTGATGCATGTGGGGATCAATATGACCTGTTTACCCATATCAAATGAACAGAATGACCATTATGCGAGTGATCGTATGACTTAGCTTTTCGTATACAGAATTACGCGAAAGGCTGATAACCAATGCCTTTCGCGGGAACTGAACAAGAACCCCGTTAGGTATCAAGCTTAACGGGGTTTTTTAGTGCGCGTTAGTTTTTTTAAAAATTACGCGCACTTATGCAACCCCAGCGGGGGTGCTTTATGCCTCGATATTTTGCCCAGTAGTGGCGTGCTCTTTAACAATTTGGGAAGTGTTTAATTCGTAATGTGATTTTACATTGCGTGTGAGGGGGTGATCTGCCTTTGAGGTTTGAAGGTAGCGCCCCAAACTGCGGGTGTGGTGTAACGGTAGCAAGATTGGCTTCCACTCAGTTCGCCAGAGTTCAAATCTCTGTGCCCGCACCAATTTATGCTGCTGATGTAGCTTAATTAGTAAAGCTGTCGCCTTGTAAGTGACAAGATGCAGGTGCAAGTGATGTACAAGGAAGTACGAACACCCAAAGCATTCGCTATGCTCATGGGGTGGACTCTGTCGCGGGAGGCAGGGATGCCGGAAGCGACCCGTGCCATCAGCTCCAAATAAATTTGTTATACGAAAGTGTGGCAGCACTTGGTTGGGTTTTGAGCCTGTTGCGGTGTTATTCATTCCTGCCTAACAGCGCGAAGGTAAGTAAAGCAAAACCTCGGGGGAAACCTTTCGGGCGTTGGTTGTGGGAAGCCAGCTCGTATAACAAATTTATGCAACGGTAGCTCAACTGGTAGAGCGCTTGTTTGAAGCACAAGAGGTTGATAGGTCAGAACTATCCCGTTGTACCAAATTTTATTCCAGGTGCACCATTGGTAGGTGGTCTCCCTGTTAAGGAGATGTATGTTGGTTCGAGTCCAACTCTGGGAGCCAAATGAATGGATTGTGCGGTGCGATTGGTTGGCACCACCTGACTGTAAACGACCGTAGTGCAGCGTAGGAAATGACTGGAGCAGAGCGTAAGGAATGCTGCGCGAAACGCGCAGCGGTTCAAGGCACGTGGACTGTAGCGAAGCGGAAGGAATGCTGCGTGATACACGGAGTGTATCGAGGCAGTGCCTGCATGAATCGCGAAGCGTTTCAAAGTAGGGCAGGAGTCTCAGACATATCTAGGTTGACGAAGGCCGTCCATGGCCTTCGCCCTGCGGGCGCACATTGTACGTCCAATTTTGCTCCAGGCAAAATTGTCGAGTCCTAGGCAATCCACCATATTACATTGGGGCTGTAACTAAACTAGTAGAGTGCCTGTGTTGCAAGCAGAAAGTTAGAAGTGCAAATCTTCTCAGCTCCACCATTTTCATTAACCAGGAGAACGACGATGAGTAAGCGAAAGAAAGCAAAGCAACGTAACCCTTTTCATGACCATCCACTTATGTCGAGAGGTGGGGTACATGAAAAGACCAATAAACAAAAACGTAAGGGAGAAAAACAGAAATGGAAAAAAGAGTGTTGTTCTTTAATAACATTGATTCAGTGTTATTTAAAAACACCATTCAACTGTGCTGGTAGCTTAATGATAAAGCACTTGACTGTCGATCAAGTAGATGAGGGTTTGAATGACGTGCACGGACGCACTAATGTCGCGAGAGGGCAGGAGAAGGTGAGATCGGAGATCGAGAAGCTGGCCTGGGCCACGCCCGAAGCGACCAAGTCCGGTTCACCAACGCCTCGATAGTTTAATTTGGTAAAACTCCCGACCGATTATCGGGCAATTCTAGTTCAAGTCTAGATCGAGGTACCAATTAATATGGGTGTAGCGCAGTCTGATTAGCGCACCTGGTTTGGGACCAGGGGGTCGTGGGTTTGAATCCCTCCACCCGTACCAATTTTTCTTTAAATGAAATGGCGGTCGTAGCTTAATTGGCAAAGTCCATGACTGTGACTCATGAGGATACCGGTTCAAACCCGATCGATCGCCCCAAACAAAAGGAGTACGTAATGAATAATATAGAAATCTGTAAGTTTAGACGGCTCATTGATCAATTGAATGTGCCTGTGAACAGAACTATACCTACGCAGCCCAATTTACGTTGGTTGCTAGCCAATGCATGGATTGAGAATCGGAGTAATCCAAAGTTACATGATTTATTACAGCTGATTCGACCCTATGCATGATGAGTTTCTGTCGCCTGGTTTAACGGTAGAACACCTGTGTTACATACAGGTGGTGTCAGTTCGATTCTGACGGTGACGACCAATAATATCAAATACGCTTATAGCTTAATTGGATAAAGCATCTGTCTTCTAAACAGAATGATGCAAGTTCGAGCCTTGTTGAGCGTGCCAAACATGAAGGAGGATCGACATGAAGTTAAGTTTAAAGCAACGCATTATGTTACGTCGTATTCGGAATGAGAAACAAAAGCGTAGCGACACAAAAAAAACAAACGGCCGTTAGTGTAACGGTAGCACACTGGACTTTTAATCCAGAAGGTGAGAGTTCGAATCTCTTGCGGCCGACCAATGCAGCGTTCGTCTAATGGTGAGGACTTCAGAGTTTCAATCTGAGAATGTGGGTTCGACTCCCATACGCTGTTCCAGCTCCCCGTAGTTTAATGGATGAGAATGCTAGCCTACGAAGCTTGAGATGCCTGTTCGAATCGGGTCGGGGAGTCCACTTTACTTAGCGCCCCTGGCGGAACTGGCATACGCCGCTGGCTTAGACCCAGTGTTTTCTCGGTTCGACTGAAGTACAGGGATGTACAAATGTCGCAAGAGCACATGGAAGTGCGAAGCGACCCAGGGGGCGCACCAATTTTTACTATAGGGGATTGGTGTAACGGGCAGCACACGAGCCTTTGAAGTTCGTAGTTCTGGTTCGATCCCAGGATCCCCTGTCATTCGTGATCTAGCTTAATCGGCAAAGCACAAGACTCATAATCTTGATGATCCTGGTTCGAATCCAGGGGTCACGACCAAATTTAAAATCATTGCGCTTCTGAAGGGAACAGGTATACCTCATGTTTTCAAAAATCATGGTTTCTCGGTTGTCGCAGGCCGTCCATGGCCTGCGCCCTTCGGGCATCACATTGTGATGACCGATTTTGTTCCCGACAAAATCGTCGACTCCGAGGAAGCGTACCAATTAACAAAGCGGCTATGATGGGAATTGGCATACCTGGTGAACTTAAAATTCACTGATTCTCAGTTCGAATCTGAGTGGCCGTACCAATTTATATAAACACTTCCCGAATTATTAAAGAGTTAATTTTAATAAAGACATAACGATAGGAGATAGAAAATGACACCGTTGATCTTACGGTTAAGTCAAAGTGGACAAGCTGTTAACTGGATACCCTGGCAAGATGCCGTGTTGTATTACGCCAAGGATCAAGTTGCATGGACGTTAGGTGATGAAACATTGCGTTTTTATGGTGGTGTAAACCGTATTCGTAATGAACGTTCTTATATGGACATTCACCCAATCATTGCCGTGCAGGGTGACAAGGGCCGTTCAGTTATGGGTTCGGTTCCAACGTTAAATAACCGCGAGTTATTTCGACGTGATGGACATACCTGTATGTACTGTTTGTCGACTTTGAGTGAACGCCACTTAACCCGTGATCATGTTATTCCAATGTCACGCGGGGGTCGAAATGTCTGGATGAATGTGGTGACGGCATGTCGAGCGTGTAACCAGCGTAAAGCGGATCAGCTATTAAGCGAAACGACTATGCGCCTGCATGCTGTTCCATATACACCAAACCGTGCGGAGTGGTTGATTTTGCGAAATAGACATATTTTGGCAGATCAAATGGCGTTCCTTGAAGGGCAGTGTCCTAAAGACCGGCGACCCAAGAACGACGTGACAAGGTAAGTCATTAGAGGAGGTGATCTTTTATCTCGTGTGGCCAGCATTTTTAATTTATCAAGCTGGCCGCACGTTAAATCACCTAAAGAATTGTAATTGCGTGTTGAAGTGACACGTAGTTCAGAAGCATCTGGATACATTTATTTGTTTAGCGGATCAGGTTCGAATGCCTGACCTGTGCACTAAAGCTAACCGGAAGGGATTGCAAGGTGTATACAAAACGGTAGATGCCCAATTGCACCAGTGGAGATAGCTCAATGGGTAGAGCAACTGTCTGATAAACAGTGTGTTTCGGGTTCAAGTCCCGTTCTTCTCGCAGCCTTTAACGCTGATGATGGTAAAGGCGAGAGCCTCGCGGTTCGAGTCCGCATTAACGGTGGGTAAAACCACCACAACGGGAAATGCTCCCGTGGGTTGGATACAAGTTACATGCCTGAGTTTTCGGATTCAGGTGAGTGAGGCGTGTTCGATGCCACAGCACGCTTATTGCCTGAGGCATACGCAACGTGCTGTTGCCAGTTGTAGATAACAAACAGGATGGAGTAACTACAAGCGTACCAATATATAGGTGCACGAATGGTTACGACGAGACTGGGCGTAGTCTGCGACCCGTAACAGCATCAAGTTTTACCCCGCGATAGGTGTGTGGAGCATTTTCCAATATTTTATATAGAAGGAGAAGTAATGATGTTCGGAATAAAACGTATTGTGATTGCACAGCATGAACGTGGTGTGTATTTGAAAGATCGCAGCATCGTCAAGATTCTTGAACCTGGCATCTATCGTATATTTGATCTATTAGGTCGTGTTGCGGTTGAGGTTCACAACTTGACAGTGTCAGAGTTTGATCATCCATACGTCGATGTATTGGTGAAAGAAAACCGTGATTTGGTTGATAAATACTTCCAGTTTATTGAACTGGGTGAGTACGAAGTCGGTCTGGTATACAAAAATGGCAAGTTGAGCGGTGTATTGAAACCAGGAACTCGCCAACTGTACTGGAAAGGTCTGGTGGATGTAAACGTTGAAGTACTGAACATTGAGCAGGACTTTTCTGTACCAAAAGCGAAAGTAGGTTTGATCGCGAACGCGCGTATGGATTCCATACCGGGAGAAGTAGTCAACTACGTGTATATCGCTGAAGTATCTGACAATCACATTGGTCTGTTGGTTGTTGACGGTGAGATGGTGAAATCTCTGAAACCAGGGTTGTACGCTTACTGGAAATTCAACCGTAATGTAAAAGTTGAACAGGTTGAGCTACGTATGCAAGTAATGGAAGTACAAGGTCAGGAAATTCTGACTAAAGACAAAGTTAGCTTGCGTGTGAACTTGTCAGCGCAATACCAGATCACTGATCCGGTGGCTGCGCGCAGCAAGTTGGTCAACGTAGCAGACTACGTCTACCGTGAAATGCAGTTTGCACTGCGTCAGGTGGTTGGAACACGTACTTTGGATGCCCTGTTGGGGAACAAGGATGAGCTGGATAAAGTGATATTTTTAGTCGTTAAAGAAAAGATCGCTGATTTTGGAATCGAAGTACGTAGCGTCGGAGTGAAAGATGTGATTTTGCCGGGTGACATGAAAGACATCCTTAACAAGGTGGTTGAGGCTGAAAAAGTGGCACAGGCAAATGTCATCAAACGTCGCGAAGAAACTGCGGCCACACGGTCACTGTTGAACACAGCACGTTTAATGGAAGACAACCCGACTTTGATGCGCTTGAAAGAACTGGAAGTTCTGGAAAAAGTGACTGAAAAAGTCGATAAGTTAACTGTGTTCGGAGGTTTGGAAGGTGTCCTGAAGGATACAATTAAAATCAAAGTGAATGCAGACTGACAAGGATGTTAAATGGGTGTGCGCCTGATTATTGGGCGCACATTTTATTAAATAAATTATAAAAGAAATTAAAATGGACAAGAGTCTAGTTAATGAGATTATTGAGTGCTTACCAAAGGAACGAACAGTATTTCGTTACTTTAAGGATCGCTATGCTTTTTTATTATTGCAGCATCTTGTTGGTGAAGGCGAATCGGTCAGTGAGATCAGGAAGTCGGTATACGCTCCTTTGTTGGAGAAACCGACGATGAAACATGCTTTGGCATTAGCCGGGAAAGGTATTCTTACACCTAAGATTTTGAATAGTGTATGGCCGGGTGATACTTATCATTTTTTATTAACATTAGGTATTTGGGGTAGTAACTGCCACCGTTGGGATCAAACTACTCGCCGGGGTTACAATCTTGTATTACAGTTGAATTTCTCAAATCAACATGATGGTATTTATAAAAGAATGGTTAAGCCTAAATATGAGTTGCTTTTGAACTCGTGTAGCCATCCCGTGTTAGAGCCAGAAGATCGAGCCTATTTTCGAGAAACATTATCATGGGCAAGGATCGATCTGGACTTTAAAAGAGATGAAGCATTAATTGAGGAAGTACAATGTGACTGGCTGCGTGAAGCAAAATCACTACTGCAAGATGCAAAGTGGTATAAAAAGAAAAAGCGAAAAATAGCGGGTTGGTGGGGAACGGCTGGCGACATTGATGAAATTATTAAATACTGTGAAGAAGTATTATCCCCCTACAATCAGATATGGTCAGAGGCTATGTTATCCGCCACAATTGATTTTATTCGATGTGAATTAGGCATTAAGAATATTTACTATCATACGGAAAACACTGGATATAAGGTGAAGAGCATCAGGTATCGAAAACCACCACGTTCACTCTATAGCCAATTACCTAAGAAGTTTTGTTTTGCTAAATCTAATGAAGCTCCTAGTTTTTTGTATAATGATAGGTATTTCCGTCGTATTTACAATAAAGTTGAGAACCCAAAGTGGTACAAGTTATCAATATAATAATATGGAGGTGTATTTTGAGTAAGCTACAATTAAACGAACTGGAATATTCCTTTTGAGGTCACGAGTAAACGACGTAAGGGATATCCATCTGAAACTAACGTTAAAAAAGGAAAACGAATAGTACACGGTTACAAAGAGTTGTCAGAGAAGTTGGGCCGCAATGATCCGTGCGTATGTGGATCGGGCCGTAGATTTCAAGAACTGTTGTATGCGGACAAAACAATATGATGGTTCACGTCGCCATGACTATTATAGAGAGTAACGTGGAAAATTAATGCCAATTAAGAAGCTCATAACCAAGGGCAAAGTACCGGTAAAGATATATACCAATGATATAGAGCACGAGGCCTATCAGCAGTTGCTGAACATATCGACTTTACCGTTTGTGCACAATCATGTGGCGGCTATGCCTGACGTGCATTATGGGAAAGGTGCCACGGTGGGTTCGGTGATCCCCTGTAAAGGGGCAATCATCCCTGCGGCGGTGGGTGTGGATATCGGTTGTGGTATGAATGCACTGCGTTTATCTATTAAGGCATCAGAGTTGCCGGATAATCTTCGTGGTGTCCGTACTGCCATTGAAGCGGCCATTCCGGTTGGGTTTGATAGCCATAAACACGATAAGGCACGGGCGTCGACGGTGCGCCCGTTATCGGATGGACTGGACTCGATCCTTAAAAAACATCCGAAGATGTATAAGAATGATAAGAAGAAATTCAAGACCTGGGTTCGCCAGTTAGGCACCTTAGGTGGTGGAAATCATTTTATCGAATTGTGCATTGATCAAAATGAAGATGTCTGGATCATGCTTCACTCAGGCAGTCGCGGCATTGGTAATGCGATTGGTCAGTATTTTATTAATCTGGCTAAAAAGGATATGGAGCAACACGTCCATAGCCTGCCGGATAAAGATCTGGCTTATTTTACCGAAGGTGCACAACATTTTGACGACTATGTTGAGGCTGTCAACTGGGCGCAGGATTATGCGATGGACAACCGTCGTGAAATGATGCGATTAATTGTTGAAGCTCTGAAGAAAAAGTTACGTAAATTTGGTGTTACTAAAGAAGCAATCAATTGTCACCATAACTATGTATCCGTCGAAGAGCACTTTGGTGAGAATGTATATATCACACGAAAAGGAGCGATTAGTGCGGGTGAAGGTGAGCTGGGTATCATCCCCGGTAGCATGGGTACTAAGTCGTTTATCGTGCGAGGTAAGGGCAACCCGGAATCGTTTTGTTCATGTTCACATGGGGCTGGTCGTCGCATGAGCCGTGGCAAGGCGAAACGTCATTTTAATGAGATGGATCTTGAGCAGCAAACTGAAGGTGTCGAATGTCGTAAAGATAAGGGCGTTCTGGATGAAATCCCTGGTGCCTACAAAGATATTGACGTAGTAATGGAAAATCAGAGTGATCTGGTCGAAGTTGTGCACACTTTACGGCAAGTTATTTGTGTGAAGGGGTAAGCAAAAGCCTCGGTCATGTGTCTGTAATTTATCGACTTATTTGGTCGGGGCGAGAGGATTTGATCGTTTTGCAGGGAGCAAAACGGGACATGCAAAGCATGCCCGAAGGGCGAGCTACAGGGAGAAGGTGAGACCGTAATGGGCGAGAAGCTGGCCTGGGCCAGCTAGCGGATCAACGTCTGACCCCTTCGTCCCGAATGATTTTTTACTGTTTAGTAAACAGTGGTATAGTTAGTTAAGTCACTGATCCTTAATCACTTTCAAGCACAATCGATGTTATTCAATTTCGCCCGAATACATAACAATTGTCCCAAAAACGCATCACTTTTAAACGCAGCAACCTTAAATGCATCTCGCCCAAGTCACAAATGTTAACAGATAGGTTGACATTAATGGAGTATTCGTTAACATATAAGTATACATATATCGTATTATGTCAATATATAGGTTAACAATGAGCATTAAAGATATCGTATCTGTCCAGTATCAGGAGATTATCGACTGTGCGTCTGATCAGGTGCAGGAGATCAGTTTGCCGCCTGAGGGCTGGTTATGTACGGCCCGTAAGTCGCTGAAAATGTCAGGCGCGCAGCTCGCGAGGCGGCTTGGCGTTTCGCGTGCGCAAGTCTCTAAAACAGAAAAAAATGAGCTACCCGGCAGCGTCACGATAAAAACCATGCAACATATGGCCGAGGCAATGGGGTATCGTTTCGTCTATGCCATTGTGCCAGAAAAGACGGTAAAAGATGTTATTGAGGCGCGAGCCAGAAAAAAAGCGACCGCTATTGTCGAACGAACGAATAAACATATGGCGCTTGAAGGACAAACATTATCGAGCCAGCAAATACAATTTGAAATCGAGCGTCTTCAAAAGGATATGATGGACAGGCAGCCTTCAGATTTTTGGGATGATGAGAAATGAGTTTTGAATATCCCGAGGGCGCAACGCCGCTTGATCCTGATGAGATAGAAGGACTCAAGTTCAAGCATGTGACGACACGGGGACAGCTTGATCACCTTGAGCAGGCCAATATTCAAGACGGGCTGATTTGGCTCCAGCGTTTCAAAGGTACTGATATCTTAAATGAAGGGTTTGCTCGTGAGTTGCACAAACGGTTGTTTGGAGATGTTTGGGCATGGGCTGGAATATTCAGACAGACAGAAAAAAACATTGGTGTTGATCCAATCCAGATCGGCGTGCAACTGCGAATACTTTTGGATGATACTCGTTTCTGGATTGAGAACGGTACATATGAGCCTTTGGAAGCCGCCGTTCGTTTTCATCACAGGTTGGTTTATGTACATCTTTTTCCCAATGGAAACGGACGTCATGCGCGGATTATGGCTGATGCTATGTTAACAAAACTATTTAAAGAAGAGCCCGTTGACTGGGCCGGTGGCTATGATTTGCAATCAATGAATGAACGTAGAGAACAATATATTCAGGCTCTTCGTGCAGCGGATGGTGGTGATATTAAACTTCTTATGCAATTTATTTCAGTTAAGTGAATAGTTAAAAAGAACGGAGAATTAGAAAAATTGGTCGGGGCGAGAGGATTTGAACCTCCGACCCCTTCGTCCCGAACGAAGTGCGCTACCAGGCTGCGCTACGCCCCGATATATCAAAACCGAGTTCATTATATATCGTTATGTCTCGTCTTGCTATGGGAGGTCGGGCAGGATGTTATCCTGAATTTTGTCATACAGTCTGTCTGACAATACCTGGAGTTTATGCTGTGCGGTTGCTAATTTTTCTTTCGGATCAGGTTTGATTGATAATAACCATATAGAATATATGTATTTATTTGTGAAACAGGCGCGATACGAATCCGTGCAGAGTGACGCATTGAGAATAAAATCGGCCTATAATCAATGGAATGCAAGCACCTTCTATTAAAATTATTGTTTTGTTGGTTGTAAAAACAAATCGTATTTCAGAGCCGTTCTGCACCCACCTCAACCCTGACCCGGAAGATAGAAAAATAAAATATGGATAAACATCTGCACAGCAAATTAAACAAAACAATCGATGCGGTTAATGAAATCATCTTCGGTAAAGAAACCGCCGTTCAGCTTGCGCTATGCTGTTTGCTGTCGCGAGGCCATCTGTTGATTGAAGATCTACCGGGGGTCGGCAAGACCACGCTGGCCCATGTCATTGCGCAATTGCTGGGCCTGAAATTTAATCGAATTCAGTTTACCAGTGACATGCTACCCGCTGATGTATTGGGTATTTCTATTTATGAGCAAAATTCCAGCCGTTTTACTTTCCATCCGGGTCCGATCTTTACCAACGTTGTACTCGCGGATGAAATTAACCGTGCTACCCCGAAGGCGCAAAGTGCTTTGCTGGAGGCGATGGAAGAACGCCAGGTAACCATTGAAGGTGAAACCCGTTTGTTGCCAGCGCCTTTTTTTGTTATTGCCACCCAGAACCCGGTTGAGCATATTGGAACGTATCCCTTACCCGAATCACAACTGGATCGCTTTTTGATGTCGATCTCTCTGGGTTATCCTGACCGGGATGCTGAACGTTTATTACTGACGTCAAGTGACCGTCGTGATGAATTACAGAATCTTGTGGCGACGATTGATCTGGAATCTTTGCTCACACTGCAACAACAGGTTATGCAGGTCACGACGTCGGAAGCCCTGATTGATTATATACAGGCAATCCTGCAGTTTTCACGTGAATCGCAGAATTTTGTCTGTGGTTTATCTCCGCGTGCAGGTCTTGCCCTGTTACATGCGAGCAAGGCATGGGCCTTACTGGAAAACCGTGACTATGTTATCCCGGAAGATGTTCAGGCGGTATTACCTGCGGTGACTCATCATCGATTGATCAATATCGAACATGATGCCGCGCAACGTCCACAGGATAAATTACTGTCCGTAGCAATTCCTTAATGCGTTTTTTTCAGAGCGGGTTTGGTGTGCCGTGTTAAAAGCCTACGCAGACAAATATTTTAATTTTAAACGCTTTTTTGTCGGTGAGGGGCCGCAGGCTGTACCCTATCTACTTAATTACCGACGGGTGTATATTTTACCAACCAAACAGGGACTGACGTTTTCGATATTACTGTTCGCCATGCTGGTTGGTTCAATTAATTATAATAATAACCTTGGTTACATTCTGACTTTCCTGTTGGCCAGCATGACCGTGGTCAGTATTTTTCTGACCTATCATAATATTCTGTTTCTGAACATCGGTCCGGCGATCTTAAAGCCGGTGTTTGCCGGAAAAAATTCACTGATTCCAGTTCAGATCGATAATCAACATTATTCTTCTCGATTCGCGGTGGAATATTATATTCCAGGTCAACGGCATCATATTGGCGATATCCCCGCAAACAACACGACGTCAGTTAATCTGGAAATAAATTTCACACAACGGGGCATGCAAGCGATACCGAGGTTCGTTATCGAAACGACCTTTCCTCTGGGTTTATTTCGGGCCTGGGCACATATCGAGTTACAACAGTCGGTGCTGGTTTATCCTCAGCCTGCCGCCGACAGCCATTTACCAAACAGCTCACCGGGAAACAAGGAAGGACAAAACCAGCAGGCGGTTGGCAATGATGATTTTGACGGGCTGAAAAATTATCAGACGGGCGATTCCCTGTATCGCATTCACTGGAAGTCAGCTGCTCGATATCAAATACTGCAGACCAAACACTATATCGGTGCAGCCTCCGATGAGCTGTGGATTAACTGGCACGATTCTCATTATACGGACATCGAGCAGCGTCTGTCACAATTAACAAAGTGGGTGTTACTGGCAGAGTCGGCGGGCATTCCTTATGGATTTAGTATTCCTGGCATTGAATATGCGCTATCGACCGGCCTGCATCACAAAAATAACTGTTTGCAGGCGCTGGCACTTTACGGAAAATCGGATGTTTAACCGGAAAAAAAAGCTCAGTCCCATTGTTTTTCAGCATAGTCGTAGCGGCATGTATTTTTTGCTTGCCGGATTGACGGTGGTTTTGATCGCGCACATTCCTCATCTGCCGTTGTGGACGACGTTAACCTGTTTCTGGTTAATTATCTGGCGGGGGTTATATGATATTAAACGTGTCCCTTTACCGAATAAATTTATCCTGTTTCTTATCCTGGCCTTGATTTTGTTTGGTGTGATAAGCAGTTATCAAACCATTTTTGGGCGTCACGCCGGTTCGGCCTTGCTATTATCGCTGCTGTTTTTGAAATTATTTGAAATAAAATCCTTGCGTGACATTTCGTTTATCGCCCAACTCGCGCTGTTTTCGATTGTGGTCGCATTTTTGTTTAGCAATTCCATATTTATGGCCGTGTCCATGTTGGTGGCGGTGGTTTTACTGATCACCTCATTAATCAGTTTTCAACATGCCAAATCAGGCAGGCTCATCAGCAAGCACGCTCAAAAACAGCATGTTTTGCTTTCCGCAAGAATGATTGCCTATGCTATTCCGCTAACGATTATTATCTTTATCGTATTTCCACGTACCAGCTCACCGCTGTGGGGCTTGCCGCAGGATGCCTTTCAAGCTCGAACTGGACTGTCCGATACCATGTCACCGGGCAGGATAAGCGAATTAAGCGAATCTCAGGCGGTGGCCTTTCGAGTGAAATTTAAATCAAAGCGGCCACTGCCGGAAAAAATATACTGGCGAGGCCCGGTGCTGTGGTCGTATAACGGTGATACGTGGTCAGCACCGGAGTCACGGCGTGACACTCTGAATAAAACGATGCTATTAGAACCGTCAAAGCGTGTTGATTACACCATCACCCTGGAACCACATAATAATTTCTGGTTATTCGCGCTCGACTTACCCGATAGCATCCCTCCATTTGCGAGGCTATCCAGTGACATGCAATTAATTTCCCGTAAACGGATTAATCATATAACGCGTTATGAACAGTCATCCTATCTCGACTATACGTTGCCGTGGAATGAAGGTCATAGCCCTGAACGATATTTGTCTATTCCCGCCGCAGCGGCGCCGCGAGCCAGGCAATTTATAAAACAACTAAACCAAAAATACCCGGATAAATCTGAGCGGGTCGATGCGGTGTTGAATTATTTCAATCAACAGGATTTTTATTATTCCCGGCAACCCCCACTGTTATTTGATGATCCGGTTGATGAGTTTCTGTTTGAGACCAAACGCGGTTATTGTGAACATTATGCGTCAACCTTTACCGTGTTAATGCGCCTGGCAGGTATTCCGGCAAGAGTGGTAACAGGTTATCAGGGAGGAGAAATGAATCCGTTTAGTAATTATATGATTGTCCGTCAGTCCGATGCGCATGCCTGGTCTGAAGTATATCTTGAAAATAAAGGCTGGGTGCGAGTGGATCCGACCGCGGTCATTCCGGTTGCGAACATCGAAAACATTAATGATGCGGCGCGTTTACGCACGGAGTTAATGGCTTCGATTAACCTGTCAAATCAAAGCTGGCTTTATTCGTCAGCGAAACAGTTTGGTTTTGCCTGGGATCTGGTTAATAATGGCTGGAATCAATGGGTGATTGGGTATACCACAAAAAAACAAAAATCATTTTTTAAAGCCCTGGGGATAACCGACATCACCTGGAAAGGTCTGGGTTATTTGATGTTTATTACTCTGACCACGTTTATTTTGATTGTTGCCGTAAATATGTATCGGACTCAAAAAATCAGAAAAAATGCGATTGAAAAAATATACCGCAAGTTTCTTAACAAGTTACGGATTTATCGTATCGAACAGGCGCCATCGGAGGGGGCTTTGTATTTTTCTCAACGAGTGGCGACGCGTTTCCCGGATCGAAAAATGGATCTGTTAAACATTGCGATCCTGTATAATCGTATTCGATATTCAAACCTTGATGCGATCGATGAATTACGAAAAGCAGTCAAAGCAATTCAATTCAGAAAGAATTAACGGCAACGTTATAAATATGTGCACCATAAGAAAATTGTTATTTGCGGCAGGGTTAAGGTAAGAGCGAGCTCAGACTGTGTTGAAAATAGCGTGTACTTTAATCGCGGTTTGAGCCCGAACCTACAAAATATATAAGCTTAGGTGGATATGATGTTAAGAAGGGCCGGTTAGCCAGTTTTTAAATTCATTGGGTAGTGGGGTGATCTGGTTATTTTCCATTCCACTATGCTGGCGTATGAGTTGCAAACGCGATTCCGTTTCCGGGTGAGTACTAAGAATCTCGGGGGTTAAATCCAGCCCTTCAAGTTCTTTAAAGATTGCAAACAAATCACTGGCACCGGCCAGATGCCCGTAGATTGATTTTACCGATTTGATTGCGGTCTCATCGGCCTCGGTTTCATGACTTCGGCTAAAGCTGAAACTTGTTATCGCACTGGTGGTACCAATTGCCCGTCCAGTAATGTTATCTCCCAGACTGCCACTTATTAACGTCGCGACCAGACCTATCACGACTCCGCTGCCGAAGTTACGAATCGGGTGGCGGTGTTTTATATGCGCGATTTCGTGTGCCATTACCATGGTTAGAGCATTCTCGTTAGGAATTTTTTCCAGTAAGCCGCGAAATAACACCACATTACCGCCCAACGTTGCGTAGGCATTGACAACATCGTCATTGGCATAGTGAATTTTTATTTTCATATCTTCAGGTAAATTTTGTACGGCGCTGATTTTATCGGCCAGATTTTGCAGATAGTTTACGATGGGTTGATCTTTATCACTGGTTCCGGTGATAAACAGCTCAGCATCCTGTTCGATGCTATAGGGAAGATAATGGGCGAGTTTGTCGGCGAGTACACCGAGAATAAATAATGCGATGGCCAGAGTGCCAAAGATGCCGATCGTTAACAGGAAAAATTCTTTTAGCGGATGCTCTTTACCTGTATTAATGCCTTCAGGAATCTGCGGGTTAGAATAGTCCACATTACTTAATCAACAAACGCGGTGCCGTAAGCCAATACCTCGACCGAGCCAATACCTCGCCCTTGTGAGATGCTGGAGGTTTCCAGTTTGACGTTAAATATCAGGTTTGCGCCCTTAACACGCGCCTGATCTTTCATTCGTAATATCGCTTCGCGACGAGCACGATCGACTAACGATTCGTAGGATTTAATTCGCCCCCCGATTATATTGCGTAGACCGGCCAGAAACCGTTTATAGTAATCGACCGAAATGACCACGCTGCCAGTGACCAGCACAATGTGTTGTGGCTGTATGCTTAAATCAGGAATTTTAGTGGCCATAGCGGGGATGCGTGCAAGTGCCTTTTCACGTCTGATGATGGATTTATAATGGCGTGTTTCGGCCATACGGCCAAAGAAATAACCGAGTGCAAGCAGGCTGGCAAAGATGATTAGATCAACCATAATAGTACGGGGTTATTCCAGAATTACCGCGGTGCCGTAAGCGAATAATTCGGCGGCTCCGGCGGCGACGCTTGACGTTGAAAAACGAATATTCAGCACGGCATTGGCGCCGATGGCTGTGGCTTGCTGTTCCATGCGATCAACCGCTTCGGCTCGCGATTCCTGCAATAACTCCGTATAACCTTTGAGCTCACCACCGAATATATTTTTTAGACTGGCCATAAGATCACGACCGACGTGTTTGGCGCGTACCGAGCTGCCTTGCACAAGACCGAGATGCTTGGTGATACGTTGGCCTGGAATAATTTCCAGATTGGATAAAAGCATAGATAATCCCCCTTTACTCTTTGCTTACTCGATGGCTGGAGAGTGAATCCAGTGTCGGGTATTTAATTTATGATACTTGATTAAAGGCTGACTGGGAATCAGGCTTAATAGGTTCGGTTCACCGAAAACTCCGCCAGTGCGTGCAGGGCTTCCTTATATATAGTATCCGGTAATACCGACAGGCACTCGATGGCCTTGTCGGCCTCAGAACGGGCGGTTTGTTCGGTGTAGGCAATGGCCCCGACGTCGGTCAGGATCTGTTTGACCTCATCAAAGCGTTCCCGCCCACCATGTTCGATTACGTCTCGCATCAGGTTATTTTGTTCAGGTGTGCCATTGTGCATGGTGAAGATCAGGGGCAGGGTGGGTTTACCCTCGGCCAGGTCATCGCCTATATTTTTGCCGATTTCATCACTGGAATGACTGTAATCCAGTACGTCATCGATCAACTGGAAGGCCGTGCCCAGGTGCATGCCGTAGCTGGCAATGGCGTTTTCGACCTCAGCTGGTTGCTGGCTGAGTATTGCGGCAAGCTGAGTTGCCGATTCGAATAATTTGGCGGTTTTATCGTGGATCACCTGTAAATAGCGTGCTTCGGTGGTGTCGGGGTCGTGTACATTCAGAAGTTGCTGAACCTCGCCCTCGGCGATGGTATTGGTGGCGTTGGCGAGGATGTCCATGATGCGCATCTGGTTGATTTCAACCATCATCTGGAAGGCTCGAGAGTATAGAAAATCGCCGACCAGCACGCTGGCTTCGTTGCCAAATACGGCGTTAGCGGTGTCCTGACCACGGCGCAGCTCGGAGGCATCGACGACGTCGTCATGCAGCAGGGTGGCGGTGTGAATGAACTCGATCAGGCTGGCGCACTCGATGTGCTGAGAGCCTTTATATTGGAATGCATTGGCCGTTAGCAAATGCAGCACCGGGCGCAGGCGTTTTCCGCCGCTGTGGACGATATACTGCCCTACCTGGTTAATCAGCACGACCTCAGAGCTTAATTTGCCCTTGATACAGGCATTGACCTGTTCCATCTCGTTTTCGATGAGGGCATAAATTTCTTCAATTTTCATAGGCTTAGCTGTTCAGGCTCCTGTCTGAGGCCCTGCATGCTAGGGGGCTGCGAGAAAAGTGTCAAGCAGGCGAAAAAGTGGTTTGACCCAGCCCCGCTGAGCGGCTAAAATCGCCACCCTTTACGGCAGGTTACGTTCAATTAATGGCCTGTTAGTGACAAAATCGATTAAGAAATCGTAAGAATAATATCCTTGATATAGAACGGAAATTCCATCGAATTTCCCTGGAGAATCAGTTAGATGTACGCAGTAATTGAAACCGGTGGTAAACAGTACCGAGTGACCGAAGGTCAAAGCATCAAAGTCGAAAAACTGACCGCCGACGAGGGCAGCAGTATCGACCTGGATAAAGTATTAATGGTTGCTAATGGCGAAGATATTAAGGTCGGCGCACCTTATCTAGATGGTGGAAAAGTGACCGCAACCGTGAAGGCTCATGGTCGTGGTAAAAAAATCCGCATCATCAAATTCCTTCGTCGTAAGCATCACCAGAAAGAACAAGGTCACCGCCAGCACTTTACTGAGCTGGAAATAACCGGCATCAGCGGCTAAGAGGATTTATAGATGGCACATAAAAAAGCAGGTGGTAGTACTCGTAACGGTCGCGATTCAGAAAGCAAACGCCTTGGCGTCAAACGCTTTGGTGGTGAGCAAGTGCTCGCAGGCAACATCCTGGTTCGTCAACGCGGCACTAAATTTCACCCTGGAATGAACGTAGGTCGTGGTAAAGACGATACCTTGTTTGCCAAGGCAACCGGTGTGGTTAAGTTTGAGAAAAAAGGCCCGCATAAACGCAGCTTTGTAAGCATCGTCACAGCTTAAGCTCGTAGTAATTAAATTCTAAAGAGCCTCGTCAGTGACGGGGCTTTTTTTATTGTCCAAAATAAGATTCCAGAGACCAAAGTAAGTTAAAGTACTGATATGAAATTTGTAGATGAAGCCAAAATAAGAGTTGAATCCGGTAAAGGCGGCGATGGCTGCATGAGTTTTCGACGTGAGAAATACATTCCCTTCGGTGGCCCCGATGGCGGTGACGGCGGCAACGGCGGCAGCGTTTTTTTAGTCGGCGATAATAATACCAATACCCTGGCGGACTTTCGTTTTACACGAAGCTTCAAGGCCGAAAATGGCCAGTCCGGGCGCGGTAAAAATTGCACCGGCAAAGGGGGAGACGACCTTTTCATTAAAGTACCGTTAGGCACCATCGTAGTGGAAATGAATACTCAGGAAATTCTGGGTGAGCTGGTTGAAATAGGCCAACAGCTGAAAGTGGCCGATGGCGGCTATCATGGCCAGGGTAACATCAATTTTAAAAGCAGCACCAATCGCGCGCCACGCAAAACGACCAAGGGCAAACCGGCGGAAGTACGCCAGCTGCATCTGGAATTAAAAGTACTGGCCGATGTTGGATTGCTTGGATTGCCGAATGCTGGAAAGTCGACGTTTATACGTTCGGTATCGTCAGCCAAACCCAAGGTAGCGGATTATCCTTTTACTACCTTGTACCCAAATTTAGGCGTAGTACGCATCGAGGCCGATCGCAGTTTTGTCATCGCGGATATTCCTGGCATCATCGAGGGCGCGGCCGAAGGTGCCGGGCTAGGTATTCAGTTTTTAAAACACATCTCGCGTACGCGTCTGTTATTACATATCGTTGATGTTGTGCCCTATGATGAGATCAATCCAGCCGATTCATTTCGCATCATTGAAAATGAATTGAAAAATTACAGTGATGATCTGGCCGAGTATGATCGCTGGCTGGTATTAAATAAACTCGACCTGCTACCACCTGATGCCGATGCCGAGCAACACTGTCAGGCGATCATTGATGACATAGGCTGGCAAGGCCCTGTATATAAAATATCAGCGCTGCAAAAAGAAGGTACCCAACAGTTGTGTTATGGCATTATGGAGCTAGTTGAAAAACAGCGTGCAGTGCCTGAAAAATTATCAATAGATACAACGGCCATCGGCGATGAAGAGTAAACATGCGTAACTCTATTAAAACAGCAAAACGAATCGTCGTTAAGATTGGCAGTGCCTTACTAACCAATGATGGTATGGGCTTAAACCGTGATGGTATTGAGCAATGGGTTGCGCAGATGGCGCAGCTTAAAAAAAAGAATATCGAGATTGTATTAGTATCGTCTGGTGCGGTTGCCGAAGGTATGTCGCGTTTAAACTGGAAAGTTCGCCCTCGTGCCCTACATGAGTTACAGGCGGCCGCTGCGATTGGGCAAATGGGACTGGTGCAGGCTTATGAATCTTCATTTCAAAAATACGAATACCACACTGCACAAGTTTTATTAACTCATGAGGATCTGGCTAATCGTCAACGTTATCTTAATGCACGCAGTACTTTACGTACCCTGCTTAAACATCAAATAATTCCAGTTGTTAATGAAAATGATACGGTTGTATACGATGAAATCCAGTTTGGTGACAATGATACCCTTGCGGCGTTGGTGGCCAACCTGGTCGAGGCCGATCATTTAATTATTCTGACGGATCAAGCCGGCCTGTATGAGCGCGACCCAAGAGAAAATCCTGGTGCGCAGATTGTGCATGATGCCGAAGTCGGTGACGAACGTCTCGATGCCATGGTCAGTGATAAGGGGGGGCACCTGGGACGAGGCGGCATGTATACGAAATTACGGGCTGCACGTCTGGCTGCTCGTTCGGGCACCTCGACGCTGATTGTCTCTGGTCGCGAGGACGATGTTTTAACGAAATTAATAAGTGGCGATAAACTGGGTACCTGTTTGATGGCCGCCCAGACCCAGGTAACCGCGAGAAAACAATGGCTTGCCGGGCAATTACAGCTGGCGGGAACATTGGTTTTGGACGCCGGTGCGTGCAAAGTGTTGCAGGGCAAGGGTGGCAGCTTACTGGCGGTGGGTATCCGTGAGGTGCGGGGGCATTTTCAGCGTGGAGAGGTGGTTAGCTGCGTGAATGAGCAGGGCCTTGAGATTGCTCGTGGGTTAATCAACTATAATTCGGCTGAAACCGTGAAACTTATTGGGCTCTCAAGTGACAAAATAGAGTCAATTTTGGGTTATATTGATGAGGAAGAGCTGATTCACAGGGATAATATGATTATTACGGTGGGGACATGAAGGTTCTAATTTCCTTCAAATTATTTTTGCTCGCCAGCATGGTGCTGGTACTCTCTGCATGTGGTTTTAAGACGATCTATAATAATGCCGACTGGGTATTGGCGGGCATGGTGGACGATTATGTCACTCTGACCGAAGAGCAGGAATCGGATGTTGAAAAACGCATTGAACTGTTGATGAAATGGCATCGTAAGTCTCAACTAACGATTTATTCAGAAGACTTAAAAGAAATAAAACAATATACCCAGCAAGGATTGAACGACGAAAATACTGAAATTATTTTTGCGAAGTTTTTAAACTACTGGCAAGCACTTCGGGATCGAATCTCTCCTGAAATGGCCGGGTTATTTTTAACGCTTGATGAAAAACAGAAAGTAGAGTTATTCAAAACACTGGACGAGCAAAACAAAGAAATCGTCGAAGAATCTGCAGAAATTACCCGCGAAGAAATGATTAAGAACGGTGGTGACAAGATGGTGGATAATTTTTCTGACTGGCTGGGTGAGTTAAGCCCTGAACAGGAAACACTATTAAGATCCTGGCCCGAAAAATTCAAACCGGTTGAGGAAGATCGAATGAAATTCAGATTAGCCTGGCAAGCGGGGTTAAAAGAAATACTATTCAACGATGAATTAGATAATGAACAAAAAAATAAACAACTGGTTACGTTAATTAATAATCCAGAGGATTATCAATCGGATGAGCATAAAGCTAAACTGGTCTATAACAGTAAGCAGGTTAAGGCCTTAATGATAACGTTTAATGAAACTATTACTAATGAGCAAAAGGCTCACGTCGGCGAGCGAATAGATCATTTCAGCCGAATTTTTGCAGAACTGGCGGTTGAAGAATAACTGAAAAAATCTAAACTAAATTAGATTATTCAAACCTGATAATACATTTTTTAGAATTATGGGTTGGGCTTCGGCGGTAGGATGAATGCCATCGTTTTGCATCAGGTTAGTTTTACTGGAAACATTTTTGAGTAAATATTGAACCAACGGGATATTATGTTTTTGAGCTGTCTCTGTATAAACATAGATAAATTCGGATACATAGGTCAGCCCGAGATTCGGAGGGATACGAACACCACACAACACCACTTTTGCCTTTGATGATTTTGCCAGGGTAACCATCGCCTCCAGATTTTTTCGGAATTCTTTAAGTGGTAAACCTCGCAGCCCATCATTTCCACCCAGGGCAATAATAACAATAGTGGGTTGGTGTCGTTTTAATGAGCGCGGTAAACGAGTTAGACCGCCTCGCGTGGTTTCTCCGCTGACGCTGGCATTGATGACTTTATAGTTTTTACCTTTCGAATTTAAGTGATCTTGCAACAGATTGACCCAGCCTTGCGTACGTTCGATACCAAAAGCGGCGCTGAGGCTGTCACCCATGACCAGGATTTTTGACTCTGCCGCATTACCGGTTAGTGGTGGAAATATTAATAAACTAATTGATATAAAAAGAGCAAAACGAGACATGAGCACACCTTTTTTAAAAGCCGAAAATGTCAGCAAAATTTTAACCTCTGGGGACAAGCCCCTGCAGATACTTAAGACCATTAATTTAACATTTAGTGCAGCCAGTACCAATGCTATTGTCGGTGCATCGGGATCGGGGAAAACCACCCTGTTAGGGCTGTTAGCCGGGCTGGATCTACCCAGTGAAGGGTCTATTTACTTTGCCAATCAAGATCTTACAAAATTAAGTGAGGATGGGCGAGCAGAATTACGTGCAGGGCAGGTTGCTTTCATTTTTCAGTCTTTTCAGCTATTACAGCATTTAACCGCCTATGAAAATGTCCTGCTTTCAATGGAAATATTAAATTCAGGCCAGGCCAAAGAAAAAACACTGTCTATATTAGACCGAGTAGGTTTATCTCACCGATTAGAGCATTACCCCAATCAATTATCAGGTGGCGAACAACAACGTTGTGCCATAGCCCGGGCCTTTGTCATTGAGCCAATATTATTGTTTGCCGATGAACCGACCGGCAACCTGGATCTAAAAACCGGCCAAACCGTAGTGGATCTATTATTTGAATTAAACCAGGAACGACAAACGAGCCTGGTCATTGCCACGCATGATACAAATCTGGCGAATCGATGTGAAAGAGTGATCACTTTATCGGGTGGTGAAGTATTGTCGGACGAGTTGAATAAATAAATATGCTAAAACTGTCATTACGATTCTTATTGCGTGACTGGAGAGCCGGTGAGCTTAATTTGCTGGCAATGGCATTAATAATTTGTGTCGCCAGTATAACCACGGTTAGCTTCTTTACTAATCGGGTTGACCGTGCCATGCACGAGCAGTCCAGTGAATTACTTGCCGCCGACTTTGTCATTGCAGCAAAAGTTCCTATTGATGCTGCTCGATTAAAACTAGCTGATGAATATGCGGTTTCTTCATCGTATATGAAGTTATTACGCAGTGTGATTCTGATTGATTATTCTAATTTAACGGCTGAAGTTACGGCAAATGATAACCTGAAACTTGTCGAAATAAAGGCGGTAGATGAAGACTATCCGCTACGCGGCAAGCTGGAACTAAGTGATGAACCTTATGGAAAACGTTATAGCCATACAGGCTCACCTGAACCGGGCGAGGTGTGGGTTCCGCAGCGTCTATTGCAGGCTTTTCAAATTCCCCTTGGCACTAAAGTAACCCTGGGGGGGAAAGAATTTATTGTCTCAAAAATAATAGAGTACGAACCGGATCGTGGCGGCGATTTTTTTCGAATGGCTCCACGCTTAATGATGAACATAAATGATTTGCCTGCGACTCAGTTGGTGCAGAAAGGCAGCCGTATAAACCACCGCTTGTTGATTTCTGGTGATCGACAGGATGTTGATGCATACATAAAAAAAGTTAAATCCTCACCCAATCCAGGTGAGCAGTTAATCTCAGTGCGAGATGGTCAACCAGAAATACGATTTGCTTTTGAGCGAGCTGAATTTTTCTTAAATATTATCGCCTTGATCAGTGTTTTATTGGGAAGCATTGCGACTGCGATGGCCGCACAACGCTATACCCGTCGCCACGTGGACACCGTTGCCATCATGCGTGCACAGGGACTTACTCAGATAAAGATATTTAATTATTTTTTAATTGAAATGTTAGTTTTTGCCGTGGTGGTTAGTTTGATAGGTTGTTTAATTGGGTATCTGGCGCAATTCGTTCTGGCAGAAATTATGTCAAACCTGATTATTGATGATTTACCGCAACCTGATCTTTCACCTTTATTAATTGGTGGAATGACAGGATTAATTGCATTGCTCGGATTTGTACTCCCCCCTATCTGGTTGCTGCGTAAAGTATCTCCGATCCGGGTTTTACGCAGGGACGAAAATGTATCGATTTTCAGTAAGTCATTCGTGATTATATTTATTGGTACTATTTTTACCCTATGGATCTGGCGATTAGGCGATGAACTGGTTGTACAATATATATTGGCCGGTACGGTTGGAACCTTGTTGGCCCTGTATATCACGGCCAGGCTTACCGTTTATTTATTGAAACCACTTCGTAACTGGGTTGGTATCAGTTGGCGCTACGGATTAGCAAACCTGACACGGCGTGGTAATTTATCATCCTTGCAGATTACGGCTTTTGGACTGGGTATCATGTTTATTTTACTCAACGGTGAAATAAGAACGGAATTACTAAGTGGCTGGCGTAATACGATGCCGGCGAATACGCCGAATTATTTTATTACTAATGTACAGCGTGATCAGCTAGCGGGCATCAAGCATTTTTTTGAGTCAAAAGGCATCGCTCCGCCTTCATTTTCCCCAATGGTCAGAGGCCGCCTGATCGAAATTAACGGCAATGGTGTGAAAGCGGATGACTTTGAAAATCCCCAGGCGAAGAATATGATCCTGCATGAATTCAATCTGTCATGGCGTAAAGACTTACCAGAAGGTAACAAGATTATTGAGGGCCGTTGGTGGCAGGCCGAAGATAAAGGTAAACCCTACATATCTTTAGATCCTCGCATCGTTAACATATTTAATCTTGGCCTTGGTGATAAACTCACGTTTAATATTGCGGGTGATATTCAGGAGGTTGAACTGACAAATATAAGAGGCGTAGAGTGGGGTTCATTCCAGGTGAATTTCTTTTCTCTACTTCCGCATGGATTGCTTGAAGATTACAATGCTAACTGGGTTACAAGTCTCAATTTGAAAGCGGATGAAGCCAAATATTTAACCGAACTGGTTCGTTTATATCCCAGTGTATCAATAATCGATATTGACGTGATCATAAGTCGAATCCGAAACCTGATGGATCGCATTGCCCTTGCCGTTGAATATTTGCTTGGGTTTACGCTGGTGATTGGAATTCTTATTATGCTAACTGCCCTGAAAACAACTCAGGATGAACGCCGCCAGGAAGCGGCTTTGCTGCATACATTAGGTGCATCGAAGAAATGGATATTACGAGGGATTAGTACTGAATTTTTATTACTTGGTGGTATTTCTGGCGGCATTGCCGGATTTGCAGCATCTATGACAGGTATGATCCTGGCTGAACAGGTATTTAAATTTAAATATGTTTTCTCTTTCGGCCCCGTATTTATTGGTATCATCGGTGGTGCAGTTGCAATAACTATTATCGGTTTACTCAGTACCAACAAAGTTTTATCGAAACCACCAATTGATACATTTCGACATGTTTAATAATTATTTCCAACTTCTTTTCAGAAGGTGTATATATGAATAATCACTATGTAAGTAAAATAGTATTATTACTGGCTATGATTACAATTGTTTATTTGTTTTACGTGGGCAGCCATATCGCGCCAGAGATAAAATCAATGGGCATGTTTGCTTATATTGAACAACAGGGTTTTCTCGGTGGCGTTATTATTTTTAGCTTTAGTTTTGCTTTCCCGTTCGCACTTTTGTGTATTGTATTGGCAGGTTTGCTTAAGCAGAAAGGTAATGCGAAGCTAAACGTATCTGTTTCGGTAATAATCTCACTTATATCTATGTTAGTGGTTATCTGGCCCTTTATTGTTGGCGCAGAGAACAGCCGATGGTATTTTATGTTTGGCGGAGGATTCTTATTCGTATTAATAAGTACCGTTGCCTGGTTCTGGTCGCAACAACGCAACCAGACGCCAATAGAACAAAAAAAAATAGTAGATCTGCGTGGAATGGCTTATTTCAGTTTTGCCCTGGCAACCTGGAATAGCTGCGGCGCAATGGGCATGCCTGGGTACGGTTTGTACCCTGAGCGGAGTCTGGCAGTAGATGCTTATCCATTTATTATTGGGCAGGTAAAAGTAATTATGTTGTATTTTATACTGGGATGGTTAAGCCTGGCGCTTAGTTACATGCTGCAGCGGAAATTAGCTAAAAAATAGGAAAAAAATAGGGGTCAGAGACGTATTTTTTGCTGGTTTGTAAGTTAAAGAAGAAAATGGTCAGGAAAAATACGTCTCTGCCCCCTATTTTTTAGCTAGTGGATCCCCAGGCGCTGCATACGCCGCCAAAGTGTTGTTCGATCTATACCTAAAATAGAAGCGGCGTCTGATTTATTACCCTGTGCCCGTTCTAATGCACTTTTAATCTGGTGGGCCTGCAATTTGCCAGTGTCATGAATTTTCTGTTCTTCATCTGGGTCACTTCTAAAATAATTACAAATATCCTGCGGCAGGCTTTCCGGTTCTACCTGCTTATTAACGGCGCAAATGATGCCATGTTCGACTGCATTTTCAAGTTCGCGAACATTGCCAGGCCAGGGATAATTCATCATCATGCGCATCGCTTCCTGATTACACTCGATATCCGTAGGATAACCTCGAGCAGCCAGTAATACACAAAAATGATTAATCAATAAGGGTATATCCCCCGGGCGAGCGCGTAGAGAAGGGACGGTTAACGGGATCACAGCAATGCGATAGAACAGGTCTGCCCGAAACTCTCCGGCATCAACCATATCTCTTAAATTACGATTTGATGCGGTAATAACGCGTACGTCAACTTTAACGGTTTTATCGGAGCCGACCATTTCCAGTTCCTGATCCTGAATGGCTCGCAGAAGTTTGGCCTGTAAATGCAAAGGGATTTCACTTATCTCATCCAGAAACAGGGTTCCTTGATGAGCCGATTGAAACCGCCCGGCGCGATCCGCCGTGGCGCCGGTAAAGGATCCCTTTTTATGGCCAAACAGTTCAGATTCGATCAAACTTTCAGGAATGGCCGCACAATTAACCTCAACATAAGGGGCCTGGGTACGACGACTTAAGTTATGTATCATACGACCTAACATGGTTTTGCCCGTACCCGAATCACCCTGCAATAAGACAAAGGCATCACTTGGCGCTATTTGCTGGATGCGATGTACCACCTCAAGCATGCCGGGGTCATTTGTTTCAAACCCGGCCTGACGATTTTTATAGACGGCCTCAATTCGCCGTTGTTCGGTTCGATCTCGGATAAGGATGAGGCGCATTTTTTCGTTATGATCAACACAATCAACAAAGCCGGTATGGAATTCTAAATATCGATCGTCATTTTCAAATTGCAGACGTTCTTCAAAATTAACAAAACGACCACTGGGCCGCCCGGCGGCGTCAACCTCACCAGACTGAATGGCGGCACGCAATAATGTTCGTTGAAAGTTAAAGGCTTTGATGTCGCTTAAACACTGTAATTGGGTGGAGTTGTTGTCGAGTAGCCTGCTCGCGGCGGGGTTGATGTAAACTATTTTGCCTTGCTTGTCAGCAATTATGATGCCTTCATCGATGTACGAGACCACGGCTTCCAGCATTGGAATGAGTGGAGTGTCCGTTGAATTAGCTTTTTTACCCATACTGTCAGTAAGTGTTGCAGTTTTATTGCTGTTGCGCAACACGCTGTCGCTGCAACATCTCATCAAAGCCTTATGAATATCATAGACATAGCATCCGTCTGTTATTTATTTAATCAAAACCGGTGCAACGCTATAATTAAAATATATCAATAAAATCAGTAACATACGTGCTGGCACGTCCCTTGCTCTCTATAAATAAGTAAATAATAAATATATACGGGAGAACAGGGAATGGGGAGCATTTTCTCTTCAGACTGGGCCACTAAATTTCAGGATGCCTGGAACAATGAACCTGCAGTATCGGGTGAATTAGCCAAAATTGGTTTCAATTCGATGATTGGCTATGGTTTTGATAACGAAAACGATCCTGCCTGTGTATTTGTTGTGAACAATGGGGAAGTGGTCAAGTCCGGTGCCTATTCTGGTCAGGAACTGAACTGGGATCTTCGCAGTAGTAAACAAAACTGGAAATCATTGTTGAGCAATCCTCCCAGCATGACGATGCTTAGTACCGCGTATACCTCAGGAAAACTTAAATTCAATAGTGGTGATTATTCGGCGATGTTAAGAGATCTGCGAATGGCTGAACCCTTTATAAAAAGTTTTGCTGTGATGGCGAGGCTTTAATGTTGTTTGATGTATATCAATAACCCATGTTCAATATTGCGGCAGAGTGGATAAACAAATCGAATGGTCAATTCAGACAAATATTTTTGCAACAGCCTGGTTTATAAATATGAATAAATTATCTTTGTTACTTATTATCTCAACCGGTATTTTTACGACTTATACGAATGCGCAAACACCTGTTGCGGATACGTACAGTTATAATACCTACGGCGAATTAGTGAAAACGGACTCACAGCATGAACAACGCAATAGTTCATCTTTGCCAATGCAGGTGGTTACCGTCGGCCAACGTCAGGCCGGAGTGTCGACTATTTTAGGTGGGACCATTGTTCCTTACCGGCAAGTAACCTTAACGGCGGAGCTTCCAGGTCGAGTTGAATTTATAGCTGGCCGTGAAGGAGATCGTTTCAATCAAGCCGAAATTCTGGTTGCAATTGGAACCGACAAGCTGGTGGCTAAACGCGAGCAGGCATTAGCGAATCTTAATAACTCATATCTGGCATTACGTAATAAGCAAATGCAATACGGACGTGAGTGGTGGGCACCACAATCACGTGATATTAATCGCATGCCGGGAATGGGTATGCCGGCCTTATTCGATCAATTTTTTACTCGCAATCTCGGTAGCGGGATGGGACACGGTAATCCGTGGTTAGAACGTTATTCCGATCTTTATTCATCAGGCACTCAGGTAGGACAGGCTCGTGGTCGCCACATGGCTGCGCTGTCACAGGTTCGTGAAATAGATGCGAACTTACGGGATAGCCGTACACTTTCACCCTTTAATGGTGTCATTGTGGAGAAGCTGGCCGAAGCCGGTGATACCGTCCAACCAGGTCAGGCATTACTAAAATTTGCCGATTTGGCCGATCTTCAGTTAGCCGTAGAAGTACCATCGCGTTTGTTATCTGGTGTGCAGGTTGGCATGGTGGTACCGGCAATCCTTGATTTCAATAATCAATATATCGACGTAAGGGTGGCACAGATTTATCCGGTAGGTAATGCACGTCGTCATACGATTACGGTTAAATTTGATTTACCAGTGGGCACCTTTGCCTGGCCTGGGACCTATGCCGAAATTATGTTACCTGATCAAAGTAAAACAACCGAACAACTTATCGAGATACCCAGAAGTGCCGTTGTTGAGCGTGGGAGTTTACCCATTGTGTATGTCATAAAGAATAATCGACGTGAGTTGCGCCTTGTTCGTCTTGGAAAAAGTTATTCAAACAATACCGTTACCGTGCTGGCAGGATTAAATAATGGTGATCAGGTTCTTATCAATCCACCACCGGGTATTACCTCGGGATGGCATAACAAACCGGATAATCTACAGCACTGAAAATATAAAACTAACCAGTATTTTTAAACATTAAATGTAAGTTATCGCATAACAGAGACAGCACAGAAAAACATGAGCGAAACAGAAAATAATAAATTAGAGGCGGGAGAGAAGAACCTGGGTATTGCTGGTAATACAGCAAAACAGTTTATTAACTCACCAGTTACCCCATTGCTTATGTTCGCTTTTCTGGCGATTGGCGTAATGGGTTTAATGTTTACCCCGCGCCAGGAAGATCCGAAAATATCAGTTCCGATGGTCGATATTTATATGCAGTATCCAGGTGCGGCCGCTGAACAGGTAACCTCGTTGGTCACCGAACCACTGGAACGTTTAATGAGTGAGCTGCCGGGTGTGCGCCATGTTTATTCGGCTACACAACGTGGCTCAAGCATCGTCACGGTTCAGTTTAGAGTCGGTGAAGATCTAGGTGCATCCATTGTTAAAGTCCATGATAAATTACAGTCCAATTTAGACAAAATTCCCCCGGGCGTTTCCATGCCACTGGTAAAGCCAGTTGGTATTGATGATGTGCCCATTGTAACCGCAACACTCTGGTCCAAACCCGAAGAGGGTGGTGTTGACGACGCTACTTTACGTACGCTAGCACTTGATATTTTGCAAAATCTCAAATCTGTTCCCAACACCGGCAATGGTTTTGTGGTCGGCGGACGATCCGAGCAGATTCGTGTTGAAGTCTCACCGGAACGTCTGGGTGGTTTTGGTATTTCAATGGCCGAGTTAGCGAAAACAATTCGTACCGCTAACGCCGAGATCGAAACCGGTTATGTGGAATCTGGTAACCGCTCTTTTACAGTTTATAGTGGTGCCTTCCTGACCTCAGCCGATGAGATTTCACGCCTGGTGATTGGTGTCTATGACGATGCCCCTGTTTATGTTCACGATGTAGCCACTGTCTTTCAGTACCCGGAAGAGACTAAACAACTGGTAAGTTATTATACGGGCATTGCCAATGCGCAACCCCTGAATGCCAATGGCGAAGCCGCCGTTACTATCGCGATTGCCAAAAAAATTGATACCAATGGCGTTACTGTGGCCGAAGCTATCCTGGACAAGCTTGAATCATTAAAAGGGCGGATTATTCCAGATAACGTGCATGTTGATATAACCCGTAATTACGGTAAAACCGCAAACCAGAAAGTAAATGAATTGCTAATCGCTTTATTTGAGGCGGCTCTTGCGGTAAGTCTGTTATGTCTTCTTTTTATGGGGTTACGTGCAGCTTCCGTTATCATCATCATCATTCCCATTGTTGTGTTGGTTACGATCTGGTCTGCTCTGATCCTGGATTATACGATTGATCGAGTTAGTTTATTTGCACTGGTTTTTTCAATCGGAATTTTAGTCGATGATGCAACTGTGGTAGTGGAGAATATTTTCCGTCGTTGGCTGGCGGCAGGGAAAACCAGTACCAGGATTGCCATTGATGCGGTTCGCGAAGTTGGTAATCCGACTATCCTGGCTACCTTAACGATTATCGCTGCACTCTTACCGATGGGTTTTGTCAGTGGATTAATGGGGCCGTACATGCGGCCTATACCTGTATTGGGCGCCTCGGCGATGTTTTTTTCATTAATTGCGGCCTTTGTTTTTGCACCGTGGTTTGCGATGCGGGTTCGGCCGAAACTTAAAGCATTACAGCAGGCTGAAAAACGCGAACAGCGTTTTAGTGACATGTTAGGGAAATACTATCGTCCATGCATGCAGCCATTATGTAAAAATAAATTCTATGGCAAGGTGTTTTTAGCTGGGCTGGTAGCGGCTACCTTATTTGCTGTTTCGATGTTTTATTTTAACTGGGTAGCAGTAAAGATGCTGCCATTTGATAACAAACCCGAGTTTAATGTCGTCATAAATATGCCGGAAGGCTCAGCCTTGCCTGTTACGGCGAATATCACCCACGAACTGGTTAATGTGTTGCGAGAAATTCCTGAGGTAACAGATTTACAGAGTTACGTTGGAACGGCATCGCCCTTTAATTTTAACGGCATGGTGCGTCATTATTATTTACGTCAACAACCCTGGGAAGCGGACATTCAGGTTATGTTGCTGGACAAAAACGATCGTGAACGTGGTAGTCATGCTATCGCGGTCGAGGCACGTCATCGTATCAAAGAATTTTTAGCGACACGTCCTGAGCTAACAGACACTGGAGTAAAAACCCAGGTGGTTGAAATGCCGCCCGGTCCGCCGGTGTTGCAGACGGTTGTTGCCGAAATATATGGCCCAGATGCACAGACTCGTCGCCAGGTTGCGCGTGATATGACCTCAATATTCACTAATTCAAAAGATATTGTTGATGTCGATAATTACATTGCGGCTGAGTATAACTACTGGCGGTTTGAAGTGGACATTGAGAAGTCAGTTCGTTATGGCATCTCGGTGGATATGATTAATCAGCAACTTGATATGGCAATGGGCGGTTACAAACTCGGTGACATAAAACGCAAGGTAGTACGTGAACCTACTTATATCGTCATGCAGGTTCCGCTGGCCATGCGTTCGCAGTTGACCCGTTTATATTCTATGCCGGTCATGTCAGCGAATGGGGATTCTATCCCGCTAGGTGAAATCGGTCGTTTTGCCCAGGCAAGTGAAGACCCAATTATTTTCCATAAAGACCTGCGTGCGGTTGAATATGTTACTGCGGAGATGGAAGGCAAACTGGGCGCGCCGATTTATGGTATGCACACGGTCGAAGAACAACTGAAATTCTACATTACTCCAGATGGAGAAACTATTACGGGCCTTACTCTGGGCGGTACGATTGGCCGTTATGGGCCACCTGAAGATAACAACAAGTCCGGTTTTGAATGGGGTGGCGAATGGACCGTGACCTTTGAAACATTCCGTGATATGGGTTCAGCCTTTATGGCTGCATTAGTGTTGATTTATGCTTTAATCGTTTGGGAATTTAAAAATTATACCCTGGCGGGTTTAATCATGGCTCCGATCCCACTGACTCTCATTGGCATTATTCCCGGACACCTGATCATTGGTGCAGAATTTACCGCTACCTCGATGATCGGGTTTATTGCCCTGGCCGGGATCATAGTACGAAACTCGATCTTACTGGTTGAATTTGTGAAATACGAAGTGGCGGCGGGTAAGGATATTGTTGAGGCTGTGATCTGCGCTGGACAAATCCGCATGCGGCCGATTCTGATCACGGCCGGTACATTAATGGTTGGCGCGGCAATGTTGTTTTCAGATCCGATCTTTATTGGCATGGCGGCAAGCCTGTTTTTTGGAACACTCGTTGCTACCGTACTAACCCTGGTAGTTATTCCGCTTGGTTGCATTACTGTTCGCAGTCAATTTTATGCTCTGGCGGGGGTAGATGTACCAGAAACTGAACAAGTTACTCCGAAAATTATAAACACCAGCAAGCAACCATTATGGTTGTTTATCTGGGGAAGCCTTATCACCGCGTTATTTTGGTTGCTGAATTACATTAGAACCATCTATTCAATGCTTAAACAGATTGTAAATAATTTAATTAATCGATCTGGAACGGATGATTCAACTCCTACTGACAGTTCTGGATCTGGTGGCAATGGCCCCGATGTTCCGAGGCCTGCTTCTCCGTCAACTTCTGAGATCAACACAGAAAAATCTCCGACCGTTACTGTTGAAAAGAACGCTGAGGTAAAAGATAAAGCAACTGAAAATAAACAGAAAAAATCAAAGGCTAAGAGTGGTAAGAAGAAGGTTAGCAAAAAAAAGGCAGGCACTATTAAATCCAGTGCTGCTGGCAGTAAAAAGAAAACATCTAAGAGTAAAAAACGTCGTGGCATACGCCTGAAAAAAATCTAATCGTTGTGATGGTATGGAACTGGAAATGAGGATAACGAAATGAAAAAAATAAAATTACCGAAAGGTTTATTAACGTCGCTGGTGTTTGTCGCAGCATGGGGCGGTGGTTATTTACATGCGCAGGCCACTAATAAAACACCGCCACCACCAGGTCCGTATAGAAGCACAACGGAAACAAACACCACAAATAGGATGATGCAACATCATGGCCAACACCCAGGCATGATGCAGATGTCGTCTGAGGAAATGGAAAAACGTCATCAGGCACACCTACAGCAACGTAAGAATTACGAACAACAACAAAAGCAGTGGGCCGAACAGCAACAGCAGGCTTGGCAACAACGCCAACAACAGATGCATCCCTCGGCGGAGGAAATAGAAAAGCGCCGTAAAGACTACGAACAACAACAAAAGCAGTGGGCCGAACAGCAACAACAGGCCTGGCAACAACGCCAACAACAGATGCATCCCTCGGCGGAGGAAATAGAAAAGCGCCGTAAAGACTACGAACAACAACAAAAGCAGTGGGCCGAGCAGCAGCAACAGGCCTGGCAACAACGCCAACAACAGATGCATCCCTCGGCGGAGGAAATAGAAAAGCGCCGTAAAGACTACGAACAACAACAAAAGCAGTGGGCCGAACAGCAACGACAGGCCTGGCAGCAACGCCAACAACAGATGCATCCCTCGACTGATGAGATGGAAAAGCGTCGTAAGGATTATG
>UOFR01000083.1_pt1 | contig 38196 bp, 28 predicted proteins | sample 1988501 | NCBI WGS metagenome assembly UOFR01 (sample SAMEA4712194, study PRJEB27164) | hydrothermal vent metagenome | biome: marine basaltic hydrothermal vent biome; feature: marine hydrothermal vent; material: mineral | place: Pacific Ocean | collected 2011-06-14/2011-07-23 | depth 1689 m | reverse complement strand
CAGCTGAAACACCTGACCGATAAATTCGATCTCGCGGATACCACCGGCACCGACTTTAATATTCAGCTCTTTGTTCTTGCGCTTAACCTCTTTTTGAATCATCGCCTTCATTTCGCGGATCGATTCGAAGGCGCTGTAGTCCACGTAACGCCGGTAAACAAAAGGTTTTAGACGGGCAAGAAGTTGTTCACCCTGTTCCTGATCACCAGCAATCACGCGCGCCTTGATCATTGCGTAACGTTCCCATTCGCGGCCATGGATCTGGTAGTAATCTTCCATTGCATCGAAACTGATCGCCAATGGTCCGCTGCCAAACGGGCGCAGACGCATGTCGACGCGAAACACAAAACCATCGGCGGTTAACTTTGATAAGACGTTTATTAATTGCTGGCCGATTTTTTGAAAAAATTCGTGGTTGGTGATCGGCTTAGGAGCTTGAGTTTCCCCTTCTTCGGGGTAGGCAAAGATCAGATCAATATCAGACGACAGGTTTAGTTCATGACCACCGAGCTTGCCCATGCCCAGCACCACAAGATGCTGCTGGTTTCCGTCTTTATCAAATGGCGTGCCCAGCTTCTCACAACCCCATCTATATAATAGTGTCAGGGCGGAATCGACACAGGCATCAGCCAGTTCGGATAATTCACGCATAGTCTCAGGTAAATCAGACCACCCCGCCAGATCGCGCCAGATAATGCGGATCATTTCGCGCGTGCGGATTACCCGTAGCATCCTCATCAAATCCGCTTCGATAGCAATAGAACGTAATGACGATAATATTTTCTTTTTTAATTCTTCTGTTTCATATGCTCGCCACAGGTGCCCGGACTGAACTAACTCGACAAACAGCTCAACATGCTGTTGCGACTTCTGCTCGACAAATTGACTGCCTGACCAGACTGTTACTAGCGAATTTTTAATTTTTACCAATGACTCGGCGGGAATTTTATCGCTTTGCATTAGAGAGGATAACAGTATGTTCGACTGCTCCTGTTGCAGTTCGGTAAGTTTGCTAAATAATGGCATGTGACTTTTTGTCCGACTCACTAGAGATAATTTGAGTCTAGCATACACCAAATAAATACCGACCGAATACAATTCGATTATAAAGTTTGAAGGGTACGGATTCAGCAGAACTTAAAATACCGGGTGCAGATTTGCACCCGGTTCATTTTAATACTTGTTTACAAATAATATTTTGATCATATTAACTAATATGAATATTTAAATCATTTAATCAGGGATTCCCCTTTACCGCTATCCAGAACGGAAATTTTTGTACCGAAATTTCTTTTTTCACTGTCATAGTCGTAGCATCAATAATAACAACTTTATTCTCTTTAGTAACGGTAACGTAAATCCAGCGGCTGTCTTTGCTGGCACGAACACCATGCGGTCCATTCCCAACTTTGATGTTTTTGACTGTTAAATCTTTAGTGTTGATTACTGAGATAAAATCAGCCCCTATCGCAGCCGTCACAGCATAACGGCCATTGGGAGCCACATCGATACCACCATGGCCGGTACCGACCTTGATAATCTTTTTAACTTTACCCGTCTTTAGATCAAGTACAGCGACATTGTGAACAAAATCTCGCACGAAAGCGATCTGCTCATCACTGGAAAGATCGAGATTGTGCGGCCCGGTGATCCCTGGCACCGGAATAATCCTAACCATCTTACGTTTGTTTGTGTCAATCACGGCAACACCCGCGCCACCTTGCAAGGTGACGTAGGCAAGGCTGCCATCTTTATTAAAACGGGCGTTATGCGGCCCTTTTTCAACCTTGATAGTGTCAACAACCTTTAACTTCTTTAAATCGATCACGCTTATTTCCGCTGATCCCTGATTACTGACATACGCATATTGGCCATCCGGGCTAACTTTGACTCCCTTAGGTGCTTTACCAACCGCGATAATCTTTTTCTGCTTACCCGACTTCGCATCAAACACATAAACGTTATTTCCAGAAGGGCTGGTCGCCAATAATAATTTTCCATCAGGTGTAATGGAGTTATAAAGCATATTCGGTCCACCCTGCCAAATCACCTCATCTGGAAAAGTCTCAACGTTGCCACTTTTTTTCATGGTTATATAGGTTGTTTCTGGAAATTCCGTTACTGTTGGCTTACCCATCTTTGCGCTTGCCCCAGCTTTTGCCTGGTGCTGCTCCGACTGTCCGAGGCTGGCATAGTAGGCTGCTATGCTCTGAATATCCTCATCCGCCAGTTCCTTAGTCATCGCATTCATAGTAGGTTCAACCCGTTGCCCAGACCGGAACGCTTTTAACTGCTTTTTGAGGTAGACGGATTTCTGTCCGGCAAGATTGGGGTATTCGGCACTGACGCCGATACCATTTGCGCCATGGCAACCGACACAAACTGCCGATTTGGTTTTACCAATTGCGATATCATCAGCATAGACGAGCATATTCAATTGAGTAGTCAGTAAAGTGACAAAAATTAGACGCAGTGCCGCCCTGTTAATAAATCTCATATTTAACTCCTAATTGTTAATTAATAAAGTTTCCGAAGATCATCATATCAGTGAGTTCTCAATCAAAAATATTCCCTCAGGAGGTAATATTTTTCTAAATAACTAAAAAAATCCTGTTGTACTAGAGCAATCTTCTTTGTAGTGACTTAACCATTGCCGAATTTTTCTGGAACATCGTGTCAACAAGATATCTCACCTCGTTTATCGACACATCATTGTCAAAAAATGCGATCACTGACACATCTGTACTAATTTTCACTTTAATCCAACTTTGTAAACCACGAGTACCCGTAACAGTTGCGGGTAAGTCTTTTGATTTTGGTTGTACGAAAATAAGCAGGTTAATATTTTTTTTCTGCTGGTTTTTTACCCTTATATGTTCTACGTGCTCAAGACCGATCAGACAATTTTTTCTCAATTCTATCTTGTAAGTACTCGGCGGAGAATGGATGCCGTTAGCTTCCAACGATGAAATATGATCGGATATAAAATTACCATCTAGCTCTTTTTCATGCTCGACATGGGCAGAAACCATATTCATAAGAGCTGTAGACTGATTATCAAACGGTAATGATATAATCAGAATCAGCAATACAATATTTACTGAAAATGACAACGCTAATCCAAAGCGCCATCGTGTTTGTCTGATACTAGCTTGCTCAGAACTGACTTGTTCAACTAGATTTTTCAGCAATTTTTTTTGTAGATGCTGAGGGGCTGAAGGCCGAGCAAGCAGATCATGCAATTCACCATCGCTTAATGGTCTATCTTCATTATCACTCATTGGTATCGAGTCCTTTTTTCTGAAAAGGGATAACCTTCTCTTGTTTGCGCCCAGTTGGTGTTCGATCATATACAGTATTCAACGCAGCACGGGCACGAGAGAGACGACTCATGACGGTTCCTGCTGCTATATCCAACATCTCACTAATCTCCTGATATGACAGGCCGTGCAAACCGTATAACAGTAATATCTCACGATGTTTACTGGATAAAACGTTCATCGCATCTGCTAATTCTGATAAGCCGAGTTCGTCGTCGTTATTAGATACAGCCGTGATATCGGTTATACTATTGCTTACCAACCTTGCATCGCGTGAGCGTTGCTCGTATTCGCGATAAACCGTACGCCGCAATATCGTTAACAGCCAGGGGAATACTCTGGATTCATCTTTGAGCGATTTGCGCACTTTCCAGGCCTGATAATAGGCCTCCTGCACACAATCCTCAGCAGACTCATTACGATTTGTCATCCACAGGGCATAACGATACAAGGAATCATGAAATTCCAGTATCCAGGCTTCGAACTGCAACCTGTCCCGTTTAAGTGTATGAGCCATTGATTTTACTCCACAGGAAATTCGTTTTCTGTACAACATTAGTGTGGTGTATGCGGGTATTTATTCCCTGTTGATTCATGAATATTTCTCAGAATCTAGCGCTTTTATGGATAGCTCATCTAATGAAAGAAATCTAGCCGCCAAATTTATAATGATCCCGTATAAAAAAAGCCCCATTCAAACGAACGGGGCTTTTTATTAACAGCAAGTGTTAAGGGGCAATTTACATCATGCCGCCCATTCCACCCATGCCGCCCATGCCACCCATATCAGGCATTCCACCACCAGCAGCATCATCACTTGGAGCATCCGCTACCATAGCTTCAGTGGTAATCATCAGACCGGCAACGGAAGCCGCATTTTGCAGAGCAGAACGCGTTACTTTGGTTGGATCCAGGATACCCATCTTCACCATGTCACCGTATTCACCGGTGGCCGCATTAAAACCAAAATTGCCTTTACCTTCAGCAACCTTGTTCAAGACCACCGAGGCTTCACCACCAGCATTGGAAACAATAACCCGTAATGGCTCGGTCATGGCACGACGTGCAATCTCGATACCAACGTCCTGATCGTGATTGTCACCTTTTAGTTCACCTAAAGTGGCTTCAGCACGAACCAGAGCAACACCGCCGCCAGGTACCACGCCTTCTTCAACCGCAGCACGTGTCGCATGTAATGCATCTTCAACACGGGCTTTCTTTTCTTTCATTTCAACTTCAGTGGCTGCACCGACTTTGATCAACGCAACACCGCCCGCTAATTTCGCAACACGTTCCTGCAGTTTCTCTTTGTCGTAGTCTGAAGTCGCTTCTTCGATTTGAGCGCGGATTTGACCAACCCGATCTTCGATTTCTTTGGACTGACCCGCACCATCGATAACGGTGGTTTCTTCTTTGGTCACCTGGATTTTCTTGGCTGAACCAAGATCATCTAAGGTAGCCTTTTCCAGACTCAGGCCGACTTCTTCAGAGATAACGGTTGCACCCGTCAGAACGGCAATGTCCTGCAACATGGCTTTACGACGGTCACCGAAACCTGGAGCTTTTACCGCAGAGACTTTAACGATGCCACGAATGTTATTAACCACTAACGTTGCTAAGGCTTCGCCTTCGATGTCTTCAGCGACAATTAATAAAGGTTTACCGGCTTTGGCTACGCCTTCAAGTACAGGCAGCAATTCGCGGATGTTAGAGATTTTTTTGTCGTGTAATAAAATGTAAGGCTCTTCCAGTTCGGCGCTCATGCTCTGCTGGTTATTCACAAAGTAAGGCGACAGGTAACCGCGATCGAATTGCATACCTTCAACAACCGCCAGTTCATTGGCTAAACCAGTACCTTCTTCAACCGTGATAACGCCTTCTTTACCGACTTTATCCATTGCGTCGGCAATGATGCCACCGATTTCATCATCAGAGTTAGCAGAGATAGTACCTACCTGAGCAATCGCTTTGTTGTCTGAACAAGGTTTTGACTGAGTCTTTAACTGTTCAACCGAAGCAGTAACGGCTTTGTCGATACCGCGTTTCAGATCCATCGGGTTCATGCCCGCGGCAACGGCCTTCATGCCTTCAGTCAAAATAGACTGGGCCAATACGGTTGCGGTAGTCGTTCCGTCACCCGCGACGTCAGAGGTTTGTGAAGACACTTCCTTCACCATCTGTGCGCCCATGTTTTCAAACTTGTCGCTTAATTCAATTTCTTTCGCTACCGAGACACCATCTTTAGTGATGGTTGGCGCGCCAAAACTTTTATCTAAAACTACGTTACGGCCTTTAGGACCTAAGGTTACCTTCACAGCATTAGCCAGGATATTTACACCAGCCAGCATACGTTGACGGGCTTCGTCAGAAAATCTCACTTCTTTTGCAGTCATTGCAGAATTCCTCTATAGAATTTTTTACTCGAAAATTTTAACGGGATACGAAAACCAGGTTTAAGACCTTAGCCTTCTAAAACACCCATGATGTCTTCTTCACGAAGAACTAATAATTCTTCACCGTCGATCTTCACTTCGTTGCCCGCATACTTGCCGAACAGGATCTTGTCGCCAGCCTTAACGTCCAGCTTGCGCTGCTCGCCATTGTCTAGAATCTTACCGTTACCTACGGCAACAATTTCACCTTCAGCTGGTTTCTCGGTAGCTGAATCAGGGATGACGATACCACCGGCAGTGGTACGTTCTTCTTCTGTGCGGCGCACGATTACACGGTCGTGTAGTGGACGAATCTTCATTCGTGATTTCTCCTTAAAATGTTTATATTTCAACAGGTTATATAAATTCTGAGTCGCTAAACGGGATAGTTGTTAGCACTCCCCTCTAATGAGTGCTAATTTTAGCTCCGATTGCCTCCAAGTCAAGGAAACTCAGGGGAAATTCGTAAATCAGCACAGGGGGCGTGTCAGTATTCGGAAACACACCAACAACACAGACTCTCGTCATTCAGACTCGCTTAATTGCTGAATGTGTTATGTGTACGTATTGGTATGAAATCAAGCCCTACAAAGAAAATTCCTAGTAGCGACACGGTAAAACTAGATAGATTACCGGTAAGCCACATCAAGATACAAATATATAGTATGGATTCATTTTGATTCCGGCTTCAACCAGCCCGTGTAGATATCGGTCTGCTTCCAGGCTCTCATACGTTTGGGCGCCTTAAACCATAATTTGCGTTCGACCGCGGTAATTAGAAACGGCTATTTAGATAAATTCAGGATTTAAAATTATGAATAATTTGCGCATTATGATTTTTAATATCGCTACTCGGTTTCCCTATATAATATCCTTGCGCATAATCAATACCAATCTTTTCTAGCAGAATCAGACATTGCTCAGTTTCTACAAATTCTGCCACCGTTTTCTTTCCCATAGCATGCGAAATATCGTTCATCGATCTTACTACCGCATAACTAACATCATCATCAGTAATATCTTTCACAAAAAAACCATCAATTTTAACATAATCAACGGGTAAATTTCTTAGATGTGAGAATGATGAATAACCTACACCAAAATCATCGAGTGAAATCTGGCAACCCAGGTTTTGTAATTTTTTCATAAATTCAACTGCCAGGCTAATATCGGCCATCGCGGCTGTTTCAGTAATTTCAAATATTAATAAAGAAGCCGGCAAATCGTACCGGGTTATTTCATTCGTTATACAGTTAATAATTTCATCATTATCAAACGATTTTGCTGACAAATTTATAGAATAAAATATTTCTGATCTACCGTTATTGATTTCTGCAAGTTCCTTGATAGCGTGAGTAACGACCCATTTATCAATATCATTTATTAGACCAAATCGTTCCGCTGGAGGTAGAAAACCGGCTGGCATAACAATCCCATCTGCTTCATCAAGCATTCTTAATAAGACTTCATACTTGATAATATGTTGTTCTTTTATGTCATAAATAGGTTGCTTGGCTAATACAAAACGATTGCCGCTCAACGCATCCTTAATGCGTTTAGCCCAACCGATATCATCCGATAAATTATCTCGCTGCGTGTCATCTGTTTGCGTGTAAACATGTACTGTATTTCGACCGGCTTTTTTTGCCGCACGGCATGCAAAATCAGCACGTGCCAATAAATCCTCTTTAGTAAGAATGTCCTGATCAAACATGGCAAGTCCGATCGAACAACCGACATGAATGGATTTCCCGTTCTGAGTAAATATATAGTCCTGCATATATTCACGTAATGTATTAGCAATTTTTTTCGCCATATCTTGAGTAACATCATATACGATCACTGCAAATTCATCTCCGCCCAATCGAGCAAGCAGATCACTACGGCGTAATTTTTCGCTAAACAAAGTTGTGACTTCAATCAAGAGCTGATCACCGGCTAGATGTCCAAGCGTATCATTCACATACTTAAAATTATCCAGATCTATATAAAATAACGCACAATTAACATACTTGTTTCGTTTGGAGCGTTCAGTGACGCGCTCCAGTTCAGATGTAAAATAAAATCGATTGTATAATCCTGTTAAAGAATCATGCTCGGCCAGCTGCTGTAAATCCTCCATCATTGCTTTACTATCACTAATATCTTCTATCAGGGCAGTATAGAGCCTTTGACCATCAGCAATCAGCTCGCTGACTTTTAAAGAAATTGGGAAAAGGGTACTATCTTTACGTTTGCCGGTGAGCTCGCGTTTATTGCCAACAATTTTACTCACCCCGGATTCCTGATAATTCAAAATATATTGATTGTGGTTACCACTTATCGAATCAGGAGTTAATAGTGAAATATTCTTGCCGAGAACTTCCTTACTATCATAGCCAAATAACTTTTGTGCCGCAGCATTAAATGTTTCGATAATTCCTCGCTCATCAATCGTGATTACCCCTTCCCCTGCGTTCTCAAGTATTGATTCCAGGCGAGACTGGCGCGAGTTTACTTGTGACTGCATATTTTCAAAAGCATTAATTAATAATTCCGTTTCCTCCGAATGCACTATTATATTTTGTTCAATCACACCGCCTTTTGCAACCGCATCCAGCGCCCTCGCTACATGATGTATAGGTTTACGAATAAAAATATCAAAGGTGAAATAACCCGTAAGAAGTAACACTAAAATAACGGCGGTAAAAACCCAGATAAAAATCGAAATAAAACTGGCCGTGCGATTTGATAATGCAGTACTGTATTCGGTATATTCTTTGAGGGAATTTTCCAGCAAGCTTACCGTATTCCATACTGATACTATTGATGGTCGTAAATCTTCACGCAGCAGGGTCAAGTCAACTCGCCAGTTTTCCGACAGGTATACCTTATGTGCTTGATTAAAATAAGCCTCATACTCAATATGAATTTTCTGCATATGAGAAATCGATTCTGACTGCTGAAAGCCGAGCATATCTTTTTTATCAAGCTCCAGGAGTTGATTCAACTTCTTCTTCAAATCTTCAATATAAATATCACGATTACTCAAATTTTGCTGCATGCTTTTCACTGGATTACCAAAGATGCCAGCACGGTTGGTAATAAACAATCTGACCAGACTAATTTGTTGCACCCAATCATAACGGACATTGACTAACAGGGATTTTATTTTTTGCGCATTAACGTCATTCGATAATTCTTTGCTTTCATTAATTGCGATGTTAACTTCATGTATGAATTCTATATTACGTGGTACTAGCTCCTGCGTTAAAATAATCATACCAGGAAATTTTGTTTCTACCGAAATCGTTGCGGCTAAAAATTTTCTTACTTGCTCTTGTAAATCATGGACAGTGTTTTGTAACTGGATAATAACCGTTCTGGGATCCGTGTCCTGTCGCTTTTGCTGGCCACTGCCCGATACTGTGAAATCTATTTTAGACCAACGGTTATTTAAACGTTTTACTTGTGTATCCAGTTCTTTGTTATTCTTTGCAAGAGATGTTCGTAAGGCATCATCGTTCAGGGCAGAATATTGATATATATTACTTTCAATTATCTGGATCGTGTTCTTAAAGTCTCTAATTAGCTCATTTAACTCTCGTGAATCCTGACTTGCCTTCAATGTAAGTTTCGCCGTCTGGTTAACCAAAATCTGGGTATACGAAACAAACATGACTATTAATATAGACACCGTTACAACAACCAGAACAAATCGATTTTTGAGATTCGCTTTGTGTGACATTTTTTTACAACCGTCCGCTAAATTACCCTAAATGAAAGTAAGCCTAATCTAAGAGCTATAGCGGCATAACGGGCAATTAATTAACTACCACTGAGATGTTATGCAGGATTGTTTACAATTGAATATAAAATCAGAAGCATTTTGATTACAGCTTAACTCGTCAGGTATACGAAACGATGTGCTCCAGCGCCTTCCTACACTTAAAGTCCGTCGGACGCATCTGGCACTCGACAGCCGCTTAACCGGTAGCGCATTAATATTTGTTGAACAGGGTAACATTATTTTAGCCACCGCCGTGTGGTTACCTAGTGTCTTGATACCTGGCGTCATTATTTTTAGCCTGTGTTATATATTATTTTCTGTTTATTATAATTTTCGCTGGCCTTATACAAAACCAATACTAGTGTGGGTCAGCCGTTTATTCCCCTGGGGAATGATGGATGTATTTTTTCTCGGCATACTTGTTGCTCTGGTAAAATTAGTGGCGTTGGCTGACGTACTTCTCGGAACCGATTTCTATGCTTTTCTTGCACTTATCTTTACTTATACAACGGCCATCTCTTCGCTTGAACCATTTTTACTTTGGCAAAAACTGGAGGATGCCGGAGATAAGCAGCTCGAGATATGTTATGAACAATAATATTATTCGAGCAAGCGATCGTGGGCTGTCAGGCTGTCATATTTGTGGGTTGGTAGTTGAAATTCTGGATCAGCCCCATGTCTTGTGTCCACGATGTCAAAGTAAAATACATTATTGAAAACTCAACAGCTTAACTCGAACATGGGCGTTATTAATTAGTGCTTTTATATTGTATATTCCAGCCAATACCGAACCAATGATAATTACTACGGCATTTGGTTTGCAATATTCAAACACTATTATGGGGGGCATAATGTATTTTTTAGAACACGGTGAATGGTATCTGGCGGTGGTAATATTCGCGACTAGGGTCGTTGTGCCGATGGTTAAAATGATTGCCATCGCATATCTCCTTATGCGGTATATATAAATGAAATTGGAAGCCGCAATAAAGAATGTTTTTCCTAAAGTTCTGAGTGAGCCCATAATTACGGATAGTTTCATTGAGGAAAATGAAAGTATTATGGAGATTGAAGGAGAAGCTGAATACTTTAAGCTTGTACCCGTATATATGCTCTGGTACCTGAAATATAAGGATGAAAAGTTAGTAGATATGAATATAGTAAGTGCCCTGGCTGAGTACGGGCGCACTAAAATGAAAGAAAATTCATATTTGAATTTTATGTACCTTTGTAACTCAGAACAAAAGCGGGTTGTAACTAATTTTCTTGAATGGTGTGCAAAAGAAATAAGCACAGCAAATAAAACCCAAATCGAAAGGGCTGTAAAAAATTGGTCGAAAGAAAACATCTAAAAAGGTGGCCCAGGCGTACGCAAAAGTCGCTTAGCGATCTTTTTACGTCGCTGGCCTTAATCGTTATGTTTTACAAAGCTCACGAAATATAAATAAGGGTCAGTGAGGAATATTCTCTAATATTAAAAACAATCGCCTAAAGCGCCTACTGTTGGTGCTCTCCTACCCGGCATTTAGAAGCCTCTTTTTCACACGCTCAAGGTCCAACTCTCCGCAACGTACTCGTAGGCGAATGCCGGTTTGCTCATAGTCTTCTTTAAGAACACGCATATTCGCACGGATTTCACCTATGACACCCTTTGCGTTGTAAGGAACAAGCAGTTCCTCTTCCTGCATATCTCTCTCTGAAAGCGTCACAATCCGTTCATGCAAAACGGCAATGTCGGCTAGATTGCGAGACGACATCATCATGGCATCCGGAAACGCTTCCATTAGACTTTTTTTCTGAGCGTCGTTAAGCTGATCGGACTTGTTAAGCAAAAGTAATTTTGGAATATCTTCCACACCAATTTCTTGCAACACTTCGCTCACCACGTGCAACTGCGAACGAAAGCTGGGGTCGGCGGCATCCACCACGTATAGTAGTAAGGCCGCATCACGCGCTTCATCGAGTGTCGAATGAAATGACGCCACCAGATCGTGAGGCAACTTCTTGATAAAACCTACGGTATCAGACACAAGAATGCGAGGATGAGTCTCCGGATGCAAGGCACGCACGGTCGTGTCCAGGGTAGCAAATAGTTTGTCTTCCACTAAAACTTCACTGCCGGTAAGCGCTCGCATGATCGAGGATTTGCCAGCATTGGTATAGCCCACCAGCGCCACACTAAATTGCTCCGAGCGCTGAGAGCGGCGTCCTTCCATTACCCGTTGCTCATCGTCCAGTTCACGCCGGAGCTCCGCTAATCGATCGCGCACTCTGCGTCGATCTAGCTCTAGAGCGCTTTCCCCTGTTCCTTGCCCCATATAACGCTCATTACCACCATCGTCGGCATCCCGAAGCCGTGGTGCCTCATAATTCAAACGCGCCATCTCAACTTGCAGCCGTGCGGAACGGGTGCGCGCATGACGGCTAAAAATTTGAATAATCACGCCGGTACGATCTAATACCTCAACACCCAGCGCATTACCTAGATTGCGTATCTGCGAGGGACTTAAATCGCAGTCAAACACCACCACGTCGGCCAACTCAAAGGGTGTTTCCGCGGACAGAGATTCGGTCATTTCGTCGTGGTCATGCTCAACAAAATCTTCCGCTCCCTGGTTACCGGTAAGCCGTGCTAGCTCCTGCAACTTACCCTTGCCGACAACCGCCAGCTTATTCGTGGAAGACTGGCGCTGTGACTGGGTCCCCACCACACGAAAACCCAGGGTCCTGACCAGCCGTTTAAGCTCAGCAAGAGATTCTTTAGCCTCAGCGTCTTTAATCTTCGGGGTACGGATGGAAACAAGTAAGGCGCGATCAAGCGCGGCGCTTTTAGTGGACTTCATTACAAATCTCTACTGAATATGGTATTGGTGCACATCTTACGCAATAAGTGAGGTCAGAGCGCACTTTTCTCTAATATCTAGGAGTTAGCTCCCTCGATCTAGAAATACAAGTCTATTAATAAATTAAACTTTTGTTAAACTCACAAGCTGAATTTTAACTCATTTTATAAACGCATAAAAAGCATCCCTCACACATGAATATAGAACAAAGTATCGCGGCTGAACTTGGTGTTAAACTTTCACAAGTTGAAGCCACCATTACATTGATTGACGAGGGTTCAACGGTTCCCTTTATTTCACGCTATCGTAAAGAAGTGACCGGTGGTTTAGATGATACTCAACTTCGTACACTTGAAGAGCGGTTATATTATTTACGCGAACTTGAAGACCGCCGCACAAGCATTTTAAAAACGATCGAAGAACAAGGAAAGTTAACTGACGAGTTAAAAAAATCTATATTAGAAGCCGATACAAAAATACGCCTTGAAGATCTTTATGCACCCTACAAAGTTAAACGCCGTACCAAAGCACAAATCGCGCGTGAAGCGGGTATTGAACCGCTACTCGACGCCATTCTGGAAGATCGTTCGCTAGACCCAAGCGTTGCCGCAAAACCCTATATTAATGTTGAAACGAAGTTTGCTGATAGCAAAGCCGTATTAGACGGTGCACGGCAAATATTTATGGAGCGAGCCGCCGAAAATGCAGATTTACTCGCTAAATTACGCCACACATGCTGGGAAAAGGGTGAACTCAACTCAACGGTCGTCAAAGGTCAGGAAAATAAGGGCAGTAAATTTACCGACTATTTTGAATTTTCCGAAAAAATTAATAAGATCCCATCACATCGCGCACTGGCATTATTGCGTGGCCGCAATGAAGGTATCTTACGTGTGAAATTATCGATACCTGGTCAGGACGATCTTGAGTCACCTTTGGAAATGGGTGTCTGTGACAGTTCAGTGGCACATGCTTTTTTACTTTCGCAGAATCAACGCGCGGCAGACAACTGGTTATTAGAATGTGCGCGGTGGGCATGGCGCGTTAAAATTTCAATAACGCTCGAAACAGAATTAACGATACGTTTACGTGAATCAGCCGATGAAGAAGCCATTCGGGTCTTTGGTGAAAATATGCGTGATTTATTATTAGCCGCACCCGCGGGTGCGCGTGCAACACTCGGACTCGACCCTGGTTTACGAACAGGTGTAAAAGTTGTTGTGGTTGATGCGCTTGGTATGCTGGTTGATCAAGCCGTGATTTATCCACACGCGCCTAAAAATCAATGGGATCAGTCCATTGCAGTATTAGCGGCGCTTGCTAAAAAACATAAGGTTGAACTGGTTGCTATTGGTAACGGCACCGCCTCACGTGAAACAGATAAATTAACCAATGAGTTAATGAAAAAATATCCTGAATTACGCCTCACCAGTTTAGTGGTAAGTGAAGCAGGAGCATCGGTTTATTCAGCATCTGAATTAGCCGCAAAAGAATTCCCCGACCTGGATGTTACTTTCCGTGGTTCTATTTCAATCGCACGTCGTTTACAGGATCCATTAGCGGAACTAGTTAAAATAGATCCGAAAGCGATTGGTGTAGGCCAATACCAGCATGATGTTAATCAACATCATTTAGCACGAAAATTAGAAGCCGTCGTAGAAGATTGTGTCAACGCCGTTGGTGTTGATGTGAACATGGCGTCAGCACCCTTATTAATACGCGTCGCGGGTTTGAGTGAAAGCATGGCGGGTAACATTGTTTCTTACCGAGAACAAAACGGCGCATTCAAAAACCGCAAGCAAATTTTAAAGGTTCCACGCTTGGGACCAAAGGTGTTTGAACAGGCGGCGGGCTTCTTAAAGATATTAAATGGTGATAATCCGCTTGATGCATCATCGGTTCATCCAGAAGCGTATCCTGTGGTTAAAAATATTTTAGAGAAAAATAGCCGTGAGATAAATAAAGTTATTGGTGATAAATCATTTCTCTCATCACTCGCAGCCAATGATTATGTGATGGAAGGTTTTGGTGAGCCCACTGTGCGTGATATTATCGAGGAACTAGAAAAACCTGGACGAGATCCTCGCCCTGAATTTAAAACCGCGAGTTTTAAAGAGGGTGTTGAAAAAGTCAGTGACTTAAAAGTCGGCATGATCTTAGAAGGCATTATCACCAACGTGACTAACTTTGGTGCCTTTGTTGATATTGGTGTGCATCAAGATGGTTTAGTCCATATTTCGGTCATGGCAGATAGCTTTGTTAAAGACCCGCATGATGTCGTTAAAACCGGCAGCGTGGTTAAAGTCAAAGTGATGGATATTGATGTTAAACGAAATCGTATTGCTTTATCGATGCGTTTAACCGAAGAGGTAGAAAGAAAAGTCCCTGCGCCAAAAAATCAAGCCGTAAAAAATAAAGCACAGCCTAATCGATCTCACCCTGATAAGTCACAAGCCAATAGGCCGAAAGCTACAAATAAAGCGCCGGCGGTAAATACGGCTATGGCAGATGCGTTTTCAAAGCTAAAGAAATAATGCCATGATATGAGGGGCAAGTCTTGCAAAGCCACATGGAATTTAACGCTTTAGGGAACACCACGGACACCGATAACATAATAACTTAAGCAATAAATCATCCCCTGGAAATGCTACAAAGGTTGTTAATCGTGGCTTGCAAGGCCAGGGCTTTACTGTCGTGCTGAAAACCCCGGCCTTTCGCCTTCGTTATTTCTATCAAGCAACCGTAGACTTTCAATCAAGCCTGACCCTTTTAGTTTTTTAGTTCTTTTGATTGCTTCGAGTATTATTTGAATTTCGTTCGGGCGTGTGGCTTGCCTGCACGGACATTATCTCGAATATAAGGGTAGAGCTCATCCGATGTCTCCATTCCTCTACTAAACCAAACTTGTACGATAAACGCCTGCTGCTCGGAGTTATATTTTGACCACTGCTGACCAACGGGCTTGTAATCGTAAGCGCCGTTTCTGTCACCACTCTGAAGTCTGGCCCATGCCTGGTGAACTGCGGAGTTGAGGGTAAAATTAATACCATGCTGCCCCTGCCATACATGCGCCATTTCATGAACCAATAACCATTTCTGCTTACCTGTCGTCGCTTTACTGCTGTAATATTTTTCCAGATTCACAAGATACCCGGTGGGGGTCTGGGTTACCCAACTCAAGCCTCCAAGCCCTTGTCCATCTGTTATCGTGACCGTTTTAAAATTTAAGGTGTTCCCGTATACAGATCGGAGAATGTCCTTTTCCTCGGGTTTCAAGGAACGATACCGAGTTGGAATCGTTGGCATGATCAACCCTGCACCTGCTCCAGAAGAGTTGCCAGAAGAACCGGAATTACCACCTGATGTACTGCCGCCAGAGGAGCTGCTAACCCGTTTGAAACCATTTATTTTGCACTCGTACTGTTTTCCCCCGTAGGTCTTCTTCGCACCCAGCGGGTATCCACCTGTTCCCGACCAGCCGCAGACCTTTCCGGCGTTAGAGCAATACATATTCCCTATCGCCTGAAGGCATACTTTACCCATCGGACAAAGATACTTATTCGCTACATTGAGCCCGGTTTTACATTTGTCCCCAAGCGAGGCACCGGGAGGCGGCGGTGACGAGTGCCCCCAGGGGGTAACCGCATGGAGGTTGGTTGTGGATATCGTAATGGTGATGGCAATAAAGGCTAGTAGTAGATTTCTCATAATAGCTTCCTGCTTCAGGTTAATTTAGATTGTTTGTTAATTTATACACGGGTAAACGGCGCTGCCCTTTTTATTCTGGTGGAAATAGAATTCGTATCTTCCCCCAGAACTGGATAGGTGAACCCAGTTGCTCGAATTTAGTTTGGCTGCCACTCTCATCGGCATCAATCACAAGTGCTCATGGAACTCGCACCGCTGGAAAAATACGTACAGTTACCATCACTGACGGCGGAGGCATCGCCGCTTTGATAAAATTCACTCTTGCCACTGCCGCCAGAACGCGCCGTCGACTGGTTTGCGACCGGTTGTTTCACGGTCAAACCGTTGGCCAGCTGCAGGGTGACCTGCTTCACCTGTCGCATTGATGAGGCATCGGCCGACAGGGCAATGAACGCCACGCCAAGGGATGACGGTAAAATTTGCGCGGCCATAAAACCGCTCAGTTGCGGCGCACCGGCAACGGTGTAGTTCGCGGTATAAATGTTGCCGGTTCTTTTCGGCGACGAGGCGGGCACCAGTTGCGTGCTTGCATCCAGTGGAATTCGATTCGACATCAAGTTTCGGAGTCCGGCTTCCGTACCCTGTTCGAAGGTCATAAAAATATTGGCCTTCAGGCCGGTTGATTCCAGCACAAAAACATCGGAGCCTGCCGGCCATGCGCCTTGCCAGCCACGCGGAATGATCAAGCCGACGCCGGTCTGACTGGATTCAACATAGGTGCCGCCCGGATAGATTTGACCTTGTTGGACTTCGACCGCCAGGCTGACCGATGTGCTTAGTGTTAACATAATTGCGCTTAAAAATTTCATCATGGTGTCTCCTTAAAGGCTTCGTACATTTACATTCGTATAACGCTTAGTGATTTTGCTGATAAGCGCAGGGTGGCTTGCAAGGCCAGGGGTTTACTGTCGTACTGAAAACCCCGGCCTTTCGCCTTCGTTATTTCTATCAAGCAACCGTAGACTTTCAATCGAGTCTGACCCCATCGATAGACCCCATCGATACTCGGAAGCGGTGTTGTGGAAAATTAAAAATCTTCAAATAACGAGCCGGCGACCCAATCGCGGAGTCCTGTCGCGTCACGACTAAATCCTCCACTAACCGTACTGTAAGGCGCACTAGCTGTATTACCCTGGCCTCCATTGACACTGCTGTTATCTGAACTTGCCACATTGGTTCGTCCGCCGTTAACGCTGCTATATGGTCCGGTTGCCTGATTAATTTGCCCGCCATTGACACTGCTATTAGTGCCGGAGGCTGTATTGGATTGACCACCGTTGACACTGCTATTAGTGCCGGAGGCTGTATTGCTAGAGCCACCGTTGACGCTGCTTCGGACCCCGCTAGCGGTGTTTAAGATGCCACCACTGACATTGGCATAATCCCGATTGATGTATTCAACTCTCCAAACACCACCCCGCCGGTTTGCGAATAGTTATTCCGATCACCGGCAACCAAGTTATGCGAACCGGTCTTGTGATTGAACGCCCAAGTCTCGCCGCCCCCCTGGCAGGCCGTCTGGTCGGTATACTGGCCATCGGAACACACCAAACTACCCGAATTACGAGGCGCGTTATAACCAACTATCATATTCCCCAGGCCATTGATGGTGGTTTGATCGACCCCGTTGACCACTTGCACATTGATGCCGGTGAATTGGGCGGTAAGAAAACCGTTCACATCCAGGGTAGAGATCAGATTACCGTCCAGCGCCAATACTGAATTGTTTTGCACGGTGTTTAGATCCGTTTGCAGTGTCGCGATAGTGGCATTGGCTGCGTCAAGGCTGGCTTGCATGGCAACAAGGCCTGCTTCCAGTGCGGCGACACGTCCATCATTATCATCCACGGCGGTTTTAACTGCTGCGAAGTTGTTGTTGACCTGTGATGCGACCGCCGGTGTCCCGGCTGAAAAACTATTCGGCACGGTCACGGTGCCGGCCAGTGCTGAATAACTTATTGCACTCAGACTTAACATAACCAGCGCTTTAACAAGTAACGTCATCCGCACGGGTGAAATATTGATTAATGTAAACATGGTGATACCTCTCATCATTATTATGATCAAAATTCGTTTTAACTTTTTATTTTCTATAATTTTTTTAAACCTTCTAAAAATTATTTTTGAAATAAATTAATAAAAAATAGACTTAAATAAATAAGGAACGGTGACAAGGTTGAAATAGCTGTGCGTGTCACCGCCCCTTTTTTTTGCACGAGGTTATTGGGTTTCAAATAACGAGCCGGCGACCCAGTCAAAAGTCCCGGTCGCGCTGCGATTGCTGCCGCCGCTGACGCTGCTTCGGCTACCGCTGGCAGTGTTGTTGATGCCACCGCTGACGCTGCCGCGGGTTCCGCTGGCGGTGTTGAACTCACCACCGCTGACGGAGCTGGCGAATCCGCTGGCTATGTTGCCGACACCCCCACTGACACTGCTGAATGTTCCACTGGCGATGTTGAACGTGCCGCCGCTGACGGTCACATAATTTCGGTTGATTGCATTTCTAAAACCAAACACCACCCCGCCGGTTTGCGAGTAACTGTTCTGGTCACCAGCCACTAAATTATGCGAACCGGTCTTGTGTCTTCGTGCCCAGATTTCGCCAGCACCTTCGCAAGCCACCTGGTCAATGAATTGACCATCAGAACACACCAAATTACCTACATTACGAGGCGCGTTATAGCCAACAATCATATTGCCAAGGCCATTGATAGTGGTTTGATCGACACCGTTGATCACTTGCACATTGACACCGGTAAACTGCGCGGTGGGGTAGCCATTGGCGTCGAGGGTATAGAGCAGGTTGCCGTCCAGTGCCAGTACCGAGTTGTTTTGAACCGCCGCCAGACTGTTTTGCAATGCGGTGATGGTGGCTTGCAAGTTTGCGATCGTGGTTTCCATTGAGGTCATGCGACTGTCATTGTCGTCCACCGAAGTTTTAACCGCGGCAAAATTGGCGTTCACCTCGGCGGCCACCGCCGGGCTACCCGCGGAAAAGTTATTCGGTACGTTCACCGGTGCGGCGAAAGCGGATGTGCTCAGAACACTCAGGCTCAGCACGGTGAAAAATATGCGTACGGTATGGATTGTCTTAATCATGTTGGTTTCCCCTGTATAAATTGTTAAATGCGCCATGGCCCTGTCAGCTTTAACTCCAGTCGTCCTGATCCCAGACCAGTTCATCCCAGTTGCTATTGCTGTTGTTCGGTGGTGTGTTGTTATCTCCACCACCTCCGCCGCCACCGCAGGCGGTAATGGCCAACAGCATGAGTAACAAACCAATTATTTTTCCTGAACGTTTCATTGTGTGCCTCGTTAATAATTTTGTTTAAATGACAAGGACGAAATTTTATTGTCGCCCTGAAAACCCCGGCCTTTCGCCTTAATTATTTCAATCAAGCAACCGTAGCTTTTCAATCGAGTCTGGCTCTTTTGGTTAGTACAGTTAATCATTCCCTCGGTCGGTTGACCGACCGAGGTGATGAACTGGAAATTATTGTGTTTCAAATAACGAGCCGGCGGCCCAGTCGTTTCTGTCTGCTGCCGTGCGATTGAAACCACCACTGACGCTGCTAGTGTTCCCGCTGGCGGTGTTTTGTCGGCCGCCGCTAACGTTGCTATAAGATCCGCTGGCGGTATTAAGGATACCACTGCTGACGCTGCTATTTGACCCGCTGGCGGTGTTGAGTTCACCACCGTTAACGTTGCTCTGGGCTCCGTTGGCAATGTTGAACCGGCCACCACTGACGCTGCTATAAGATCCGCTGGCGATGTTGGACAGGCCACCACTGACGCTGCTATAAGATCCGCTGGCGATGTTGCGATAGCCGCCGAGTACACTGGCATAACCACGGTTGATGGCACTAGACTGACCAAACACCACCCCGCCGGTTTGCGAGTAACTGTTATTGTAACCGACCACTAAATTATGCGAACCGGACTTGTGGTTTCGTGCCCAGATTTCACCAGCTCCCTGGCAGATAGTCTGGTCGGAATACTGGCCATCAGAACACACAAAAAGACCCAAATTACGAGGCGCGTTATAACCAACAATAAGATTCCCCAACCCGTTGATGGTGGTTTGATCAACGCCATTGACCACCTGCACATTAATGCCGGTGAATTGCGCCGTGCCGTAACCGTTAGCATCTACGGTGTAGAGCAGATTGCCGTCCAGATCCAATACGGTATTGTTTTGCACCGTGTTTAGATCCGTTTGCAATGTCGCGATAGTGGCGGCCTGCGATGCGACGGTTGCCTGTAATGTGACTATCGCCGCCTGCAAACTGGCAATGTCAGTGGCATTCACCGTGACTCGTCCATCATTGTCATCCACTGCGGTTTTAACCGCGGCAAAGTTGTCATTGACCTGGGTTGCCACCGCGGGTGTCCCGGCTGAAAAACTATTCGGTACGGTCACGGTGCCGGCCAGTGCTGAATAACTTATTGCACTCAGACTTAACATAACCAGTGCGTTAACCAGCAACGGCATCCGTACGGGTGAAATATTGGTTAATGTGAACATGGTGATACCTCTCATAATCTTTATGATCAAAATTCGTTTTAACGTTCGGTTTGCCATATTTCAAAAATTATTTTTGAAATAAATTAATAAAAAATAGACTTAAATAAAAAAGAACGGTGACAAGGTTGAAATAGGTGTGCGTGTCACCGCCCATTTTTTTATTTAATTGTCTTCAAATAGCGTGCCTGCGACCCAGTCGTCTATGCCTGCTGCCGTGCGACCGTTGCCACCGCTGACGCTGCTTCGGCCACTGCTGGCGGTGTTGCTGTCGCCACCGCTGACGCTGCTGCTGCTTCCGCTGGCGGTGTTGGTTCGGCCGCCGCTGATGCTGCTGGTATCTCCGATGGCAATATTCGCGCCACCACCGCTGACGCTGCTGATGCTTCCGCTGGCGGTGTTAATGAAGCCACCGCTGACGCTGCTATCCTGTCCGCTGGCGGTATTGTTGAGACCACCACTGACGCTGCTGAAGAATCCACTGGCTTTGTTGTTGCGGCCACCTATTACATTGGCATAATTTCGGTTGATAGCATTAAACCGACCAAGCACCACCCCGCCGGTTTGCGAATAACTGTTTTGGTCACCAGCCACCAGGTTATGCGAACCAGACTTGTGGCTTTGTGCCCAGATTTCGCCAGCACCTTCGCAAGCCGCCTGGTCGGTGAATTGACCATCGGAACACACCAAATTACCTACATTACGAGGCGCGTTATACCCCACAATCATATTGCCCAGTCCGTTGATGGTGGTTTGATCCACGCCGTTTACGACCTGCACATTGATGCCAGTAAACTGCGCGGTAAGAAAACCGTTGGCATCCAGAGTAGAGATCAAGTTGCCGTCCAGTGCCAGCACCGAGTTGTTTTGTAGTGCGGCAATCGTGGCATTGGCGGCGTCAAGGCTGGCTTGCATGGTAGCGATACTCGCTTCCAATGCGGCAATGCGACTGTCATTCCCGATAATACGCCCGTCATTGTCATCCACCGCCGTTTTAACTGCGGCAAAATTGTTGTTGACCTGTGATGCGACCGCCGGTGTACCGGCTGAAAAACTATTCGGCACGGTCACGGTGCCTGCCAGTGCTGAATAACTTATTGCACTCAGACTTAACATAACCAGCGCTTTAACAAGTAACGTCATCCGCGCAGGTAAAATATTGATTAATGTAAACATGATGATACCTCTCATAATTATTATGATCAAAATTCATTTTAACTTTTTATTTTCTATAATTTTTTTAAAACTTTCTAAAAATTATTTTTGAAATAAATTAATAAAAAATAGACTTAAATAAATAAGGAACGGTGACAAGGTTGAAATAGCTGTGCGTGTCACCGCCCCATTTTTTATTTAATTGTCTTCAAATAGCGTGCCTGCGACCCAGTCGTTTACGCCTGCTGCCGTGCGATTGTTACCACCACTGACGCTGCTGGCACTTCCATTGGCGGTGTTGAACGCGCCTCCGCTGACGCTGCCGCCGCCGTTTCCACTAGCAATGTTGTTGTTGCCACCACTGACACTGCTAGAAATTCCGCTGGCGGTGTTTCTGGAGCCACCGCTGACGCTACTGTCGTTTCCGCTGGCGGTGTTGTACACGCCTCCGCTGACGCTACCCCAAACACCACTGGCGATGTTGCGAATGCCGCCTATTACACTGGCATAACCACGGTTGATGGTATTAAACTGACCAAACACCACCCCACCGTATTGTGAGTAACTGTTCCGGTCACCGGCCACCAGATTATGCGAACCGGACTTGTGGCTCTGCGCCCAGATTTCTCCGGCCCCCTGGCAGGTGGTCTGGTCTATATACTGGCCATCGGAACACAGCAAACTACCTCCACTAAGCGGCGCGTTATAACCAATTATCATATTCCCCAGGCCATTGATGGTGGTTTGATCGACCCCGTTGACCACTTGCACATTGATGCCCGTAAATTGCGCAGTGAGAAATCCGTTGGCATCCAGGGTAGAGATCAAGTTGCCGTCCAGATCCAATACGGTATTGTTTTGCACGGTGTTTAGATCCGTTTGCAATGTCGCGATAGTAGCGTTGGCCGTGGCCAGGTCAGTTTGTAATGTTGATACGGTGGTAAGCAGTGTGGCAACGCTGGCTTCGAGTGCGGCGGTGCGGCTGTCATTATCATCCACCGCCGTTTTAACTGCGGCGAAGTTGTTGTTGACCTGTGTCGCTACCGCCGGTGTGCCGGCTGAAAAACTATTCGGCACCGTGACGGTGCCGGCGATGACTGGATTCGCTAGTGCGATCAGGCTCAAAATAACCAATGCGATAAACACGGGTGTGAGACGGTTTGGTAAAATTCGGATTGAAGTAATCATATTTTTTCCCCTGTTACTTTAAAAATTAAATCCAGAAAAATTAAATCAGTTACAACGCTGGCGTTAACTCCAGTCGTCCTGATCCCAGACCATTTGATCCCAGTCGGCATTGTTGTTGGCTGGAGGCGTATTGCCACCACCACCGCCACCGCCACCGCCACAACCCGTGAGTAGCGCCGATGCCATTAGAGTAAGCGCAATTAAATAATTTCGGTAAGATGCTCGATTGTTCATGAGTTTGTTCCCCAATTTTGAGTGTTGTAAATTGTATGGTTATTTTCGCACCAGCCCGCCGCCACCGTAAATACGCCATAGGTCGGGGGGATACCGACTTTAGTCGGTAGTCTTGTCACTATTGCGGTGTTTGCAGAAGTCGATACACTGAAATGTAAGATGAATTTGAGATCAGGATAAATTCAGGGTTATAACTTACCGTGTCGCTAACGACTTAACAGATAGCATGCACTGTGAATATTTAAAATTTTTATTTGCACGGAGGATTGCCCATGCTTCGATAGATCGAAACATGGGCGAATAAAATTTTAGATGCCGAGACCAGGCAGGTCCGCGTATGTTGCATTATTGTTGGTAAGTTTCGTCTGGTTAGCGCCATCGACATCCATTATTGAAACTTGTTGTTAAGGTTCTTGTTAAAAAAAGATCGTTGCCCCGTTTTGATTTTCAACCACAACGCCTCAGGGACTCCAGGCGGGTGAGTAATTGGAAAAGCTGTTTTGTGTAAGATTAACCGGGTTCGAACCATCCGCGTTAATGACATAGATTTGGGTGTAGCCCTCATCTGAATCGCTACTGAAAGCGAGTTTTGAGCTGTCGGGCGACCAGGCTGCCAGTATAATTCTGGATCTAGTTTGTGTGAGGTTGACCTGATTTGAACCATCCGTGTTCATGACATAAAGGCCATAAAGGCCATTACGAAGACTCTGAAAAGCAATTTTTGAGCCATCGGGCGACCAGATTGGCGTGAAATCATAGCCGCTATTTTGAGTGAGATTAACCTGGTTCGAACCATCCGCGTTCATGATATATATATCTGATATCTCTTCATATATATCTGGAGGGGTTGGGGCAACGGAACGTATACTCTGAAAGGCAATTTTTGAGCCGTCGGGCGACCAGGTTAGATCCTTGGCATCGTTTCTATTTTGTGAAAGTCTGACCTGATTCGAACCGTCTGCGTTCATAATATAGATTCCGGCACTGTCTAAGTTGTCGGGGTTGCTGTCGCGCCTAAAAGCAATTTTTGAATCATCGGGTGACCAGACTTGGCTGAGAGAATTTGAACTATTTGATGATGTAAGCCTGACCCGATTCGAACCATTTGCATCCATGACGTAAATTTCAAACTTGCTAGTGCCGAGATCACGCAGACTCGCAAAAGCGATTTTTGAGCCATCGTGAGACCATATTGGCCCGATGTCATTAGCGTTGTCTTGTGTAAGATTGATCTGATTCGAACCATCCGCATTCATGACATAAATATCTGAGATGCCATTACTTTTAGCTTGAAAAACAATTTTTGAGCCATCGGGTGACCAGACCGGATTTGCAGCAATACCGCTGTTTTGCGTCAGATTGACCGGGTTCGAACCATCTGTGTTCATGACATAGATTTCCATATTGCCGTCTCGAATACTGCTAAAGGCGATTTTAGCTTCTATGCCACATTGTTGCTGGTAGGGTGCAAGCAGCGTATCGCGCTGTGCTGGAATGCCGGTGTAGAGTGGCGAATAGGCGTAGTAACAGAGTATCTGCCAGTCGGTGACGCTATTTTCGTTATAGGTTACGGTTGTGCCGTTAATATCTTGAGTGACATCTTCCAGTGTTAGCGGATATTGCATATCCAGGTTGAAGACTGCGCCCGTGTTGTCCCCCGTCGCGACGGTATAGCCGTCGCCATTGAGATCATATCGGCCGTAATTGAGATCGCCGGCGGAGGATCCTGTAAATTCATTAATGAAGGCTTCGATATCGTTTTCATCAAAAATGCGGTCTCCCCCTGCCAGCCCTGATGAGTCCACGGGATCGAGTATCGCCAGTCTTGCCGGTGCATCGAACAGTGAGGCAGCCGCCGCAGGGTCAAGTACACGTGCATCGTCAACCGAGAGTATGGCTGCGTAGGCGTCGATGACGAGTGCCGGCGACTCGGAACAGGTAGGATCAAGAGCAGTTGTATTTTGCGCAGTGAATATAATTCTTTCCAGCACTTCCTCTGGTGTAAGGGATGGCTTAAGCGCCCACATGTAGGCCATTAATCCCGCAACCTGTGGGCTGGCCATGGAAGTGCCACTCAAATTACCCGCCGTCGTGTTTGCATTGGTGAAGGAATATACTTCCTCACCAATTGCAGAGATATCGCCAGTCGTTTTTGAACTATCACTTAAACAATCTACTTTGTAGGGAGCTAATATTTTGTTCTTTCGGTTTTCGACCACCAGGGTGTTTGAAAGATTAGGAACGAGTATGCCCGAATCGTTGGTAAGACCTGGCATAAGTCGTGCCGCTGTCCAACCGGAGGTGAGGATGGCGTCAACATCGGCTGGAAAATTATTAATAATATTCCCTGCTGCTGTGGCGTGGAGGTATTTTTCTTCCAGGACACCCGCCATTCCTGCATTGTAATTTGCCATTCCCCTCATTTTCTTCAGCCAGAAATGTGCATTTTCCTCAATACATGCCGCTTTATTTTGTTGTGGGCAAGGGTCAGAAAGGCTTGTGTTATAAACGACTTTTTTAGGGCTAGTTTTGATGATGTTCAAAATTTTATTTGCAGCCGATTGGGAATTTGTATTGGCTAGATCAACTACCCGAACATCCAGAGTGCCGGGATACATGCCGGTAACAAGCTGGCGAGGTGATCTCTCGTTTAAACCCGTATTGTGTTTGCCGCTAATAATTCCGAGAACGTGATAACCGTGCTCATCAGGGGCTACCGAGCTAAAATCATCGGGATCAAGTACGTTGATATCAAAGTCGTTTTCAGGTGAGGGTAAATTTAAATCAATGTCGTTATCAGGTGCTTCCTCACCGAAATAATCCTGGATAAGTAAAAGAGGTGGCCTTGAGGCCTGGTAGCTGAGCGCCGCTTTCGCGTTCCACGCGGCAGGGGCTAACACGGCTATAGTGTGGTCAATGATAAAAGGTTCAATAAAAACTACATCGTGGTTAGCAGGTAGAGCGGCTGTTTCCAGCATGTAAGCTTTTGCTACGGATATAACCAGCGGACTTGCCTCCAGGATTGTGATGACGGCATCGAGTCCGGCAAGATCACCTGGGTCGGGTATTCTTACAAGGATAATATTGACCCCTTCAAGCATGCTGACGATTTGGCTGTCTACTGATTGCAGCAGTGTGTTGATTTCGCCGCTGGTGGCGGTGCCTACAAATTCTATATCGAGATTGGTGCGGTCGATTCGAGCGCCGTCTGCATTCGTGCTTATTTCTGCGGCTGTGGTACGGTCATCCGCGTCATAATCCCGGACGGCATCAATTGCTAATGCGGCGGGATCGCCTTCAAGCAAAATACCTTCTGGACTACTGCCACCTCCAGCGGGAACTGGCGTAGCATCACCACCACCTCCGCCGCCACAAGCCGTGAGTAGTACCGATGCCATTAAGGCAAACGCGATTAAATAATTTCGGTAAGATGCACGCTTGTTCATGATGTATGTGCCCCAACTAATGAATGTGCGTTAAATTGTATGGTTATTTTCGCACCAGCCCGCCGCCGCCGTAAATACGCCATAGGTCGGGGGGCTACCGACTTTAGTCGGTAGACCTTGTTACTTGTATAGTCTTTGTAAGTATTGCGGTGCAGGTGGGAATCGATACACTACTGGCATAAAAACAGTTTCAGAGTTATTTTAAGAATATCGTCACCAACAACATAGGCTAGCCATTTAGTGAAAATACTCATTGCCGATGATCATGCCCTGTTTCGCGAAGGCTTGCGACACGTGCTCGATGATCTGACCGATTCGCTGATAGTACTGGAAGCGGTTGACTGTCCAAGCGCCATGCAGCATGCCAGGGAACATTCCGATCTGGATCTGGCCTTGCTGGATTTACACATGCCCGGAGAGGATGGTTTTACTGCACTGGAATTTTTTGCCGCCCACCTGCCGGCGACTCCGGTGGTTATTTTATCCGCTTCGGATAAACACAGTGACATGCAACGCTCACTGGATATGGGCGCGATGGGGTTTATTCCCAAGGACACCTCGGGGCCGGTGATGTTAAGCGCCTTGAATCTGGTGTTGTCGGGCGGGATTTATATCCCTCCGTCCATGCTCAAAACAGAAGATCAAACTCGCCCAACGACGACGCAACAAAATACCACCGGTTTAACCCCCCGGCAACTTGAAGTACTTGCCTTGCTGGTGGAAGGGGGGGCCAACAAGGAAATCGCCCATCGACTGAATCTCGCTGAGGCCACGGTGAAGATGCACGTCACCGCCATTTTACGATGCCTGAATGTGAACAACCGTACCCGGGCGGCACATGCCGTCGAACAGGCTGGGATTCACCTGCCAGAAATAAGTACGTAAACCGCGACAACTCCTGCGCCGTTTTTATCTAAAACGTTTCGCGGCGCTGTTTGTTTTTCATGACGTTATTCACAAACGCCCGCAGCTTGGCAGGCGCAACCGGTTTATGCAGTAACTGAAAACCGCTTTCATTAACTTCGCGCAAACGATCGACTTCAATATCCCCGGTAACTATCAGGGCGGGAATGCGATCTCCGTACTCGGCATGCAGTTTCTGAATCACATGGATGCCGGTTTGCGTTCCGGCCAGGCGAAAGTCGGCAATAATGCCATCTGGTGTTAACTGCTGCGTTGTTAAGTCGTCGATGGCTTCGTCCAACGTTGCGGTGGCAATAATGCGGCAGCCCCAGGTTTCGAATAATGCTTGCATGCCTTCTCTTATACTTGCTTCGTCATCGACCATCACAATGGTCAGGTCGTTATAGGCATTTTGTTGTGCCTCTATCGCTTGCACCTGCTGGCTTTGTACGGCGGTGGCATCGCCCTGCTCCACCAGGATGCTAAAGGTTGAACCTTCATCCGGTATAGAATAAACCTTAATGGGGTGATCCAGTAACTTGGCAATACGCTCAACGATGGCCAGACCCAGGCCCAGACCTTTGCTGCGATCCCGTTGTGGATTACCCAGTTGAAAAAATTCAGTATAGATGGCTTGTTGCTTGTTGGCCGGAATGCCCACGCCGGTATCACTTACATCGATACGAACCACGTCATTCTGCTCAATACATGAAATCGTGATCGAACCCTTGTCGGTATACCGAATGGCATTGGTGACAAAGTTACGCATGATCTGTTCCAGCAGCGCGGGATCACTGTACACGGCCAAAGTACAGGCCTTAAATTCCAGCTCCAGGCCTTTCTCTTTTGCGGCCATGCTGTAATCGTTGGCGAGTTTTTCGAACATTTGCTGTAAATTAAAGTGTACTTTTTCGGCAACCAGCACACCGGCTTCCAGGCGAGAGATATCCAGTAAAGCATTAAACAGGCTTTGCAAGGCATCCACCGAGGCATTGATCTGATCAACAACCTTGCGCACCTTGGGATATTTAATTGTTTCATCCAGCACCGAGGTAAATAAAATCAAGGCGTGTAGAGGTTGGCGCAGGTCATGGCTGGCGGCGGCCAGAAATTTGGACTTGGCGATATTGGCTTTTTCGGCTTCTTCTTTTTGTTCGCGTAACTGCTCAACCAGATCCGTATTTTCGAAACGCAAGCGCAAAGATTGCATCAGACTGCGATTAAAGATGAGCCCAAAGTAGGATAAACCGCTTAGAAAGACAAAGACGGTAATACTCAGAGAAATATGAAGAGAGTCACCCTGTAAAAACAGTTTGATGGTTATCGGTAATAATGACGGGATTAAAAAAGCATAAAAGACTGGCAAATAAGCATGCAACGAAGCCAATGAGGCCGCCGACATTCCGGTAAAAATTATCAGCATGTAAAATTGATGTTCGGTACTTTGTTCAGGGAAAAACAGAAAACCTGCAACCCCCCATAACAATCCCGATCCAGCACTACCAAGAGTAAAATGTAAAGCATATTTTTTTGCCAGCTCGGGTTGGTAGTTGCGTTTATAACTGACGTAACTAGCCGTTCGCATAATTACCAGGATAATCACCAGTGATATCCAGATGATTAAATCACGCTGCGCAACCAGATCCCTGAGTGGGTAAATCAACAAAATACTGACGAGCAGACTGATATAGATAATCATCAACTTCGATCCATACAGAATCTTTATCTGTTCCGACAGTATTTTGTGATCAAAATCTGATGGCGTAATCTGTTGCACGATAGCCTCGACCCTAGTAGTAAACTGCTACGTCCCTTGCTTTAAATATTAGTAAAAACAGGGAGCCAATAGCCAATCTACTTGTCTGCAAGGTGTTTTTCAACAAATATAACTTATATTGGCATCGACTGAGGTTGACTTTACCATTAGGCAGGACGGTATCGATCCTCCGGCTATAGAAAATTTTCGTACGACCGCACCTTTTATGCCGATGCAGGTTTGATATGGGCGCAAGTGTGGTATCAGTTTGTCGTAGCAAATACATTTAAAAAATGTCGTCGCCAAAATAGATTCCGATCCACTTTACAATGACTATTTTACTATGCTTTAAAATATGTAATGACTGTTATAAAGGTCATTATGGCGGCCCACTCTGTTTTTTCGAGAACAGAAATAACGTCCATTGATAGCCGGAATATCGACACCGATGGCAATAGAAGCGAAGGATCGGGGATTTGGAACAGCTATTTAGTTGACCGCTTAGTGCCGGTATTGAATATTGACAATATAGTGTAACAACCCGTTGCAGCCATCTGCCCTGCAATTGATGGTGGATCGAGACCCAATCCCGTATCGCCACATCATCACATCATCACATCATCACCCGGCGCGATGTCCGAATGCGTTTCGGCTCAGGTTAATCAGCTCATATCGTGTTGACCGGCCAGCGCCGGGTAATTCAGATAGCATACCTTTCTCCAGCATCTCTGCCAGATCACGACTTGCTGTACGGTTTGGGCATTTGGTGATTTGCTCATATTTCCTGGTTGAGATACCACCCTTAAAGCCTTTGCGTCCTTCCTGAAAGATACGCTCTACCATTTTTGCTTGCCGTTCGTTTAGTTCGTCAGCAAACTGATCATAAAAACGTGTTTTACTCAAAACAAAATCAACTTCATCTTTTGCCAGATCCTGAGCGATATTGATGGTATCGGAAAAGTAATTAAGCCAGTTGTTGATATCGAGATCGTAACGTCCTGCCTGCTCAAGCTCGTAGTAATATTTTTTTTCGTCAATTTCAATCGCGGTAGACAGGCATGCTGTCGTTGGATATCCCAGATATTGGGAAAGCGCGTGGTCGGCTATGGCGCGGCCAACCCGACCATTGCCATCATCGAAAGGGTGAATCTTTTCGTACCAGAGGTGGGCGATGCCTGCGCGAACAATTTCAGGCATTTCCCCGCTATTCTTCAAAGGCCTGGATTCATTGTACCAGGCAAGGAACTTATCCATTTCCTCGGGCACTTGACTTGAGGGGGGAGCTTCATAATGAACTTTATATTGACCATAAGCACCGCTAACAATCTGCATAGGAGAAAAATCGTTACGATAATGACCACGCATAATAAGGCTTGTACGCTGCTCCGGTACCGCCATTGTCTGCCATTTTCCGAGTAATTCATGCGTTAAAGGAGATCCCCAGTTTTTGCGCACGTCAACCAGCAAGGATGCTGCGCCAACGGCTTTCTGATCGGTGGAATTTGCTACCGATCCGGAGGCCATCAAGGCAAGGAGTGACGACCGAACAGATTCTCTATCAAGCGATTCACCTTCAATCGCATTAGTTTTAATCGCTTCGGACAACATGAGATCAACGACCGCATCTTTCTGGTGGTTCTCAGGTAATGCCTCCACTTTTCCCATAAGACGTTCAGAATTTACCAGAAACTCATTGTTTCGCTCGGTAAATTTTTTCTCGTCGTACAGGAAGTCAGGCCAGTTAGATTGTTCCCATATCCAGGTCATGGCGTGATTATAGTATTATTCACGCCAAATATGGGATTTATATGGCGCGAATAAGTCAAATATTACCGCCAAAGTTAGGAAAGATCCCCGATAAAAATTCTTCCCAGGTTAGCGCAGCGTATCCTGACTCCGCAGCTGAAATCATATCTCCTATCCATCAGGAATATTCAAAAGACCGTACCCACCAGCACTAATCTGAAAACGAATACCATTGCTACCTGGTTCACCCGGTTATCCTACGCAACGAACTAAAGTCACTTCAATGCAATGGTAATACTAAACACCTACTTTACATCGTTACCCAAATAGGCCACTACTCGATGTCGAACATGGACAATCATTCCTCTGTCAACGGCGCAAATAATTCCTGCAAATCGTCTGCATTAAGTTTCAAGTCCGCGCCTTTTTCATCACCGTCGTAAACTCCATCGGCCAGCGCTTGTTTGCGAGCCTGCATGGCCATTATTTTTTCTTCCAGAGTGTTCTCGGTGATCAGTTTGTAAACGAACACGGTTTTGTCCTGGCCAATGCGGTGCGCGCGATCGGTCGCCTGATTTTCGACCGCCGGGTTCCACCAGGGATCATAGTGGATCACGGTATCGGCTTCGGTGAGGTTGAGACCGACGCCGCCGGCCTTGAGGCTGATCAGGAAAACATCGGCCTCGCCCTGACGAAAACGCTCAATCACCTCATCCCGTTTGCGGGTCTGGCCGGTGAGTTTGGTATAGGTGATGTCGGCTTCATTTAACTTTTGTTCGATGATCGCCAGCATCTTGGTGAATTGGGAGAACAGCAAGATGCGCCGTCCTTCTTCCAGCATTTCCGGTAACATTTCCATCAGCATCTCCAGCTTGGCCGAAGATTTAACCTTTTTTGCCTGCGGCAAGGATAACAACTGCGGATCGCAACAGGTCTGGCGCAGTTTTAGCAAGGCATCGAGAATAGTGATGTGGCTGCGCGCCAGGCCTTTTTGCGCTATCGCCTTGCGTACCTTTTTTTCCATCGACAACCGAATGCTTTCATACAATGCGGCCTGTTTGCTGTCTAGCGCAACCGAGCGAAGCATTTCTATTTTTGCCGGTAACTCCTTGATCACCTCCGCCTTGCGGCGACGTAGCATGAACGGGCTAACCCGCCGCACCAGACGCTGGCGTTGTTCGGTATTGCCCTGTTTCTCAATCGGGGTGCGAAATCGTTTGGTGAATAATTTGTTGTCGCCAAGAAATCCGGGCATCAGAAAATCGAACAAGGCCCACAGCTCACCCAGATGGTTTTCCATCGGCGTGCCGGTCATACACAACCGATGACGGGCCGTAATGTCCCGAGCCATCCGCGCCGCTTTTGAACGAGGATTTTTAATCACCTGCGCTTCATCGAGGATCAAATAATGATAGTCCTGCGCCAGCAGGGTTTCCTGATCGCGCACCAGTAATGGATAGGTGGTGAGCACCAGATCATAGTTATTGATATCGGCAAAATGCTGATGACGATCAGGCCCCTGCAATATCAGCACACTAAGTTTAGGCGTAAATTGCTCGGCCTCGCGTCGCCAGTTACTCATTAAGCTGGTCGGGGCAATGATCAGGCAGGGCCGGTCCATGCGTTTGCTTTCTTTTTCTTTCAACAAGTGAGCCAGGGCCTGTACTGTTTTACCCAGGCCCATATCGTCGGCCAGAATGCCGTTGAATTCATACTCGCGCAGAAATTGCAGCCAGTTCAGCCCCAGTTGCTGATAATCACGTAAGGTGGCCTTTAATCCACGCGGTACGGCCACTTTTTTGATGCCTTTAAAATCTTTGAGTTTTTTCCCCAGTTGTCGCAGTGCCTTGCCGCCACGCCAGTGCATTTCGTCACTGCAACCGGACTCCAGTTCGGCCAGCCGTGCGGCATCGAAGCGACCCAGGCGCATGCGGCCGTCGTCATCTAACGAACCGGAATCATAAAGTTCATACAGGATCTGGCAAATGGGGCGAATGCGTTCGGCCGGTAGTTGCAAATACTGACTATTGCCCAAAGGCACGGTCAGGGTATCGGGCAGATTATCTGGATCGAAACTGCTTAGCACCTCGGCGATCAAAGGCAGTAACGGCAATTTGCGTCCCTGTATCTCAAGGTCAAAACGCAGATCAAACCAGTCATTCTCTGATTCGATTTCCACTTCCCAGTCATCAACTTGCAGGAACTCCAGGTGAAAACCGGGATCAGTATCGACCTGCCAACCCTCGGCTTCCAGCTCGGGCAGGGTTTCATCCAGAAATTGTTGCCAGCATTCCGCGGATGCCATCAGGCCGTTTTCACTCGAACTCATAAAATGTATATCGCCAGACTGCTCGTCCTGAAAAGCGTTAAACCCAGCCGCAAAAAGTTTTCCCATTGCCTCTTGTTCTGCATTTAAATCTCGTTCAATACGAATAATCCGATTATCCACGACAAGATTGCGCACGGGTGTAGGCGGGGCTAAGGTCAGTTCATGTTCGTCATAGGCAAAACGCAGGCGCATAAAATGACTGCGATGTCCGCTGGCGGCATCCTGCTCACCGTACAAAAACAACCGAGGTATCGGCTGCTGTTGTTCGACATGAATGATGTCCATTTGCTGTGGGGGTGGCAGTGGCAAATCGGGTAGCCGGGTTAACAACTGCTGGCTGAATTCGGCGCAGACTTTGGCCGGCACCACCGGAACCTCCTGCAACATGGCCCATTGCTCGGTATTAAAATCGGCCCCCTGTATTGGCCCAATGACACCGACCTGTGTATCTATATATAAGGCCGGCAAGGTATCCAATACCACGGCCTGTGGTTTCACATTGATGGTAAGACGATAATCGCCGTTCTTTTCTTTAAGCCAGTCAAGCTGTAGCTCACGGGCTTCACCTGACTGAAGTGCCGGGCTTTTGCTGTCCTGCCAGTAACACCGACCGGTGTTTAAAATTTTGGACAAGGCCAGAAAACCCAACTCGCCACTCAAAGTATAGGTTTGACGCCCGCCCCACAGGCTCTTGTTTTGCGCCTCGATAAGCTGACCAATTTCCTGATCACCGTCCTGTGCATAACCTGGATTAGAATATTCATTGGCAAAATTATATAAATCGACTCGTCGTCCCTTGCCGAGCCCGCCTTTTTTCAGATAGCGACTGATCATAAATTCGACAGACAGGCTTGCAGGCTCGCGGGTAGGTTTCAGGATATAGGTAATAAATTCGCTACCCGGTGTCTCCACCTGCCTGGCTGGAAGGCTTGCCTGCGAAAATTTTTCCAGCCAGTTCAGACTAATCGCCTGTTCATCATCAACCGCTTCGGGACTGGACTGATATTTCAGGCAAACGGCCACAATATGTTTGCAATTGAACCCAACCGGACAACTGCAATCACCGCTGATTTCTATCTCGCCCGTTCTCAAGCCTTCGACATTGATTTCCTGCTCATAGAGCAGATTTCCCCTGCCCTGCACCATCCCATGCAGGATGACTTCATCCGCATCAACTCTCTCCACATGCAACTGTTCGACCCGGCCTCGCTCAAAATATACTCGTCCACGATCATAACTACCGGGATCCGTCCAGTCTTTGATGTCGTTACGTTTGAGTTTTTGCATATGCTTTTAAGTGAACAAATGAAAATGCTGTACGGTTCAGTCATACGGTGATTGAGAGGAAGGGATTATACCGCTAAATCCGGGGGTGAATAGACATGGCGATCCCAAAATAGCTTAGAGACCAACAGGACTCGGTCCGCCTGTATTCATATCGTACGGGATAATATTGAATATTTTTCTAAAAATCGGCTTATTTTATCCCGTGCGTATATATTTATTGATTCACTGAAAAATCTTGATGGGATTAAAGAATCTTTTCAGAAACAAACGGGCGACCATCCTGAACGGCAACGTATCGAACAAATTGTAATTAAACAGTGTCAACGTGCGAATAAGCGGTGACTTTATACCTTGTCCTGTAAATAACTGGGGAAATCGAGGCACTCAAACCTGGAGCGCCTCTTCGCGCAGCTGCTCAATTTTTTCTAATATCTGGTTCAATTCCTGCAAATTTTTGAATGACCACAGTTGGCCACTAACCGGTTCTTCCAGTATCCCCGGCAGACCTTCTTCGTGCTGTTGTCCCTGACGATAAAAACGTATGACATAACTTTCGCCTCCGTGCGTAATCGTTCTTGATGCGTTCATGATATTACCGTTCCTTTAAATTGGCCGGGTTTGCTTTGCAGCACATTGCCATACCACAAAGTTAGCCACCAAATTACATTACTTTTAGCCATATGCTGACTACCGTCAAAACTCGAAATCGATTTCCATTGTTCCACGTGCAAAAAACACTTTAATTTTGTGGCCATGGTCGGCAAGTGGGTACAAACTACGTGCTCAGCTTGCCGACCGGGATTCCATGCGATTACCCGATCCATTCTCTATCGCAAATGTCATCCCGGTTCATCACATCGTCAGGCATGGCGCAGTGTCAGTACAGGTACACTGCACCGCTGCCATTTTCTGAATTGTCAGTCTGGTTACCGCCAACATCGAGGGCGTTACTGTCCTCCAGACTCGCCGCCACGGCCAGCGTGTTGCCGTCACCGCTGAGGTCCAGGGCAAAGCCAAATTGATCATTGGCTTGGGTATTACTGGCCTTGAGGTAGGCCTGCTGATCCCAGAGCCCGTTGATACGGGTGAATATATATACCGAGCCGCTTATAGGTGCCAGGTTGTTGTTCTGGTCATTGTTGATACCGATGGCATTACTATCTTCCTGCGCGGCACCTACTGCCAGGGTATTACCGTCGTCGCTCAGCCCCACCGAAGTGCCGAACAGATCATCTGTATCGGTATTGCTCGCCTTGAGGTAGGCCTGTTGGCTCCAGGTACCGCCGATGAGGCCACCGCTGCGGGTAAAGACGTACACCGCACCACTATCGGCTGACACATTAGACACCGGGTTGCCGCCGACGCCGTTGGCGCTGCTATCCTCAAAATTCGCCGCCACCGCGAGGGTATTGCTGTCGGCACTCAGACTGACGGCAACACCAAAGCGATCACCTATATCGATATTGTTCGCCTTGAGGTAGGCCTGCTGACTCCAGATACCACCGATACGAGCAAACACATACACTGCGCCGCTGTTAGTCGCCGTATTGTCTAACTGATTACCGCCAGTGCCGCTGTCCTCACGATACGCCCCCACCGCCAGGGTGTTGCCGTCTTCGTTCAGGGTCAGGGCAACGCCGAAAAAATCGGCCTCTTCGGCATTGCTCGCCTTAAGGTAAGCTTGCTGGCCCCAACTGCCGTTGTTGGAGGTAAATATGTACACCGCGCCGCTGTTTATCTCCGAATTGTCCAACTGATTACCGTCAATACTGTTGGCGTTACTATCTTCTAAATAGGCCCCCACGGCCAGGGTATTGCCAGTATTGTCCAGACTCAGGGTATAGCCAAAGCGATCAACCGCTTCGGTATTGCTTGCCTTAAGGTAGGCCTGCTGGCTCCAGGTACTGCCGCCGCGAGTGAAGACATACACCGCACCACTGGCCGTCATAGAATTATCCGCCTGATCGCCATCAACGCCAACGGCATTGCTGCTTTCAAAATATGCTCCCACCGCCAGGGTGTTGCCGTCTTCGTTCAGGGCCAGGGCAAAACCAAAGCGATCACCTATATCGGTATTGCTCGCCTTGAGGTAGGCCTGTTGGTTCCAGGTACTACCGCTACGAGTAAAAACGTATACCGCGCCACTGCTATCCTGTGAATTATCAGCCTGATCGCCAACAGCGTTACTATCCTCAAAATACGCCCCTACGGCCAAAGTATTGCCGTCGCCGCTCAGACTCAGGGCTATACCGAAGCGATCACCTGCCTCTGTATTGCTCGCCTTGAGATAACCGATGGCCGCAACCAAAGAGCCACTCACTGCCAGGACAGAGAAATCGGTACAGCCACCGGCATTGCAGCTTTGCAGGATGTATTGGGCATTGAGGCGGGCATACAACGGCACGATGTGATCATAAACTTCTGCGCCCTGAGCAATGTCAGCTCCTACCTGTGTAAAGCCGGAGCCCCCATCGGGATTTTCCAGTAGTCGGTAGAAGGTCGCATCAGGCGCATCGATCCAGGTGAAACGAAAAGCCTTGCTTTGGGTGAAATTCAGAACAGGTTCGGCCGCTACCGCAGGTGCCGCTGGTGTTCCGCCACCACCGCCGCCACAGGCCAGTAACACAGCACTAAAAAATGTGACGAGCGTTAAATTAAAAATACGGTTAAACATAATACTGTTTCCTGTAATTAAAAATAATGATTTCGTCTGCATAAGACTGTCTTTTCGCCGTAAGATGGCATCAGTACAGATATACCGCACCGCTGTCGACCCGCGAGTTATTTGTCTGGTCGCCATTAATGCCGTTGCTGTCTTCCAGATCTGCCCCCACTGCGAGGGTCGTGCCGTCGGCGCTCAAACTCAGGGCAAAACCGAATCGATCACCTGCTTGTGTATTGCTCGCCTTAATGTAGGCTTGTTGATCCCAGAGACCACTGCTGCGGGTAAAGACGTATACCGCACCACTATTTGCCGCCGAGTTATCAAGCGAGTCACCGCCGACTCCGATGGCGTTGCTGCCCTCACTATATGCGCCAACCGCCAGAGTATTACCATCGCTGCTCAGGTTCAGCGCAAAACCAAACTGATCATTCATTCCGGTATTGCTCGCCTTAATGTAGGCTTGTTGATCCCAGATACCCGCACTGCGAGTGAAAACATACACCGCGCCGCTGTTTATCGCGCCGTTAGAAACTGGATTACCGCCAACGCCGTTGCTGCTGCTGCTCTCACCAATTGCGCCCACCGCCAGGGTATTACCATCGGTGTTCAGACCTACGACGAAGCCAAATAGATCATTTGCTTCCGCATTATTGGCCTTGAGGTAGCCCTGCTGGGTCCATAGACCACCGCTGAAAGTAAAGAGATACACGGCACCGCTAAACGATTCATCGTTGTTTGCCTCGTTACCATCAATGCCCGTGTCATTGCTGGCCTCACCCCACGCCCCTACCGCCAAGGTGGTACCGTCGCCGCTCAGGCTCACGCCCGCACCGAATTGATCGCCTGCATCGGTATTGCTGGCCTTGAGGTAGGCTTGTTGATTCCAGATATCA